>Ga0228700_1000164_pt1 | contig 67278 bp, 69 predicted proteins | sample McNCre317_Aug_MG_FD_178019 | JGI IMG/M metagenome (GOLD analysis project Ga0228700, IMG submission 178019) | Freshwater microbial communities from McNutts Creek, Athens, Georgia, United States - 3-17_Aug_MG | ecosystem: Environmental > Aquatic > Freshwater > Creek | place: USA: Georgia...
GTCGTAACCTAAACCGGTCACTGTTTGTTCTACTGTTTGCTGCAAACTCACGTCGACGAATAGCCTTTAAATCACATGTTCAAAAAACAAACGACCAAAAAAAACGAGCGGTAATTACCCGCCCGTTTGGTCGTGAAGCGCTTATTGTAGCGCCTAAATGCTTGATTATCAAAGGATAAATGCTATTTTTTAGGCGTCAGCCCCCACCAAAATCTTTGTATAGGGGGCCTGCGGATTGTTCAGCACTTGCTCAAACGTGCCCGCCTCCACCACCTTACCGGCCTGCATGACCATCACATGGTGCGCCATGGCGCGAATGACCGACACATCGTGGGTGATGAGCAAATAGCTCAAACCCCGCTCGCGCTGGAGCTTTTGCAAGAGCTGAAGCACTTGCAGCTGAGTGGTGGCATCCAAGGCGCTGGTGGGCTCGTCCAAGACCAAGACTTGTGGCTCGATGACCAAGGCTCGAGCAATGGCCAAACGTTGGCGTTGTCCGCCTGAAAACTCATGCGGGTAGCGCTGCAACAGCCCCGGAAATTCGGTTTCGGTCAAACCCACCGCAGCCAAGGTCACCAAAATGCGGCGAAGTCTGCCCAAATCGTCCAATTGAGGGGCATGCAGGGTCAGGCCTTCAGATACCAGCTCTTGCACATTCATGCGAGGTGACAGCGATGAAAACGGGTCCTGGAACACCACCTGCACTTTGCGACGCAAAGGCAAATCTTGCGCTGCCTTGCCTTGCCACGCTGCACCATCGATGGTGAGTGTGCCTTCCGAGGGCATTAACCCAAGTGCAGCCAAAGCCAACGTGGTTTTGCCCGAGCCCGACTCGCCAATCACGCCTAAGGTTTGGCTCGCGCGCAAATCAAAGCTGGCGCCCTGCACCGCCATAAACTGACCACCTTTGAACCAACCGCGCCAACCGGCTCGACGGATGGGGTAGCTCACGCGCAACGCTCTGGCTTGCATCACAACGGGTGCATTGCTTTTGGCTTCCACCACCTCACGCGGAGGCTGGCTGTTGATCAGTTTTTGGGTGTAGGGGTGCGTGGGGTAAGTCAACACCACATCCACTGCGCCGGACTCCACCACCACGCCTTTTTCCATGACCAAGACTTGGTCTGCAAAGTAGCGCACGGTATTCAAATCATGGGTGATGAGCAGCACCGCCATGCCAAAGCGTTTTTGCAAGTCGCCGAGTAAATCCAAAATTTGCGCTCGCAAAGACACATCCAAAGCAGTCGTTGGCTCATCGGCCACCAACAAGCGTGGACGGCAAGCCAAGGCCATGGCAATCATCACGCGTTGGCGCTGACCACCAGAAAGTTGGTGCGGATAGGCGCTGGCGCGACGCACTGGCTCAGGGATACCTGTGAGGTTCAGCAACTCCACCGCCTCATGCCAAGCTTCTGCTTTTGTCATACCGCGCTTCAACTCAAGCACTTCGGCAATTTGATCGCCCACCATCATCAGTGGGTTCAAAGCCGTCATTGGTTCTTGAAACACAAACGCAATGTCTTGGCCGCGAATATTGATGAGCTCACGCTCGCTCAGCTTGACCAAATCATGCGTGTGCGGCGCATCGGTGGCTTCGGGGCGCAAGGTGTCTTCATCTTGCGCAGTCCAGAGCACGCGCCCCGACACACGCGCACCTTCGAGCAATTTGACAAAGCTCAGTGCGGTCACACTTTTGCCAGAGCCTGACTCCCCCACCAAGGCGAGCTTTTCACCGAGGTCTAAGTTGAAGCTGATGCCTTTGACAACATCTTCCGATTGAAAACCAATGCGCAGATCGCGCACTTGTAGCAAAGGCAGTCTCATGAGCGTGCCTTTCTGGGGTCCAGGGCATCGCGCAAAGCGTCGCCCATGAAAGTGAGCAACATCAACGTCACGACCAGCACAGCGAAAGTGGACAAAGAAATCCACCACGCATCGATGTTGTTTTTGCCTTGGGCCAACAACTCGCCCAAACTGGGAGTGCCCGGTGGCACGCCCAAGCCTAAGAAGTCCAACGACGTGAGCGACAAGATGGCCGCGCTCATGCGAAACGGCAAGAACGTGACCACGGGCGTCAAGCTGTTGGGCAGCACATGACGCCACATGATTTGTGCATCAGACAAACCCAAGGCACGGGCAGCGCGCACATAGTCGAGCTGACGGTTACGCAAGAATTCGGCACGCACATAGTCAGACAAGCCCATCCAACCAAACAAGCCCAACAAAATCAGCAATAAGGTGATGCTTGGGTCAAACACTGCCGAGAAGATGATGAGCAAATACAACTCGGGCATGGCGCTCCACACCTCGATGAAACGCTGCATGACCAAGTCAGTCTTGCCGCCAAAGAAACCTTGCAAGGCGCCAGTCAAGATACCAAGGACGGTGCCAAACAAGGTCAGCGCAAAAGCAAACAACACCGAGATGCGAAAACCGTACAACAAACGAGCCAGCACATCGCGACCGCGGTCATCTGTGCCAAACCAGTTGTCTGCCGAAGGTGGCGCGGGATTGGGCACGGCAGAAAAATAGTTCAGTGTGCTGTGGTGATACCGAATGAGCGGATACAGGGCCCAGTTGCCGGGTTTGTCGAACTGCGCCTGAATGAACGGGTCAAGAAAATCGGTGGGTGTTTCAAAGTCGCCACCAAACGTCGTCTCTGGCTGATTGTGCACGATGGGCATGTAGAAACTGCCGTCGTAACGAGCCAGCAAAGGCTTGTCGTTGCACAACACCTCAGCGAACAAACTCAAACCAAAGAAAAACACAAACAACACCAAGCTGTAAAAGCCAAGGCGGTTATGCCTGAACCTCAGCCAAGCGCGCTGGGTAGGCGACAAAGATGCTTCAGTCGAATTTGACACGCGGGTCCACCCATACATAACAAAGGTCGCTGATGAGTTTGGTGACCAAACCAATCAGCGTGAACAAATACAAAGTCCCCAACACCACGGGGTAGTCTCGGCGCATGACGCTTTCGTAGCTCAACAATCCCAAACCGTCGAGCGAGAACAGCGTTTCAATCAACAGCGAGCCTGTGAAAAACGCGCCAATGAAGGCGGCGGGAAAACCTGTAACTAATGGAATGAGCGCGTTGCGAAACACATGGTTCCAAATCACGCGACGTTCTGACAAACCTTTGGCACGCGCGGTGAGTACATATTGCTTGCGAATCTCTTCGAGCATGGCGTTTTTGGTGAGCAGTGTGGTCACCGCAAAAGCGCCCAAGACACTCGATGTCACGGGTAACACGATGTGCCACAGGTAATCGGTGATGCGCGCGCCCCAAGTGAGCTGCTCCCAATTGGCCGAGGTCAAGCCACGCAGCGGGAACCATTGCAACTGGCCACCAAACACCACCAGCAAAGCCACGCCCAACACAAAGCCGGGAATGGCAAAACCCACCAGCACCAAAAGACTGGTCACCAAGTCAAACGACGAGCCCGCACGCACGGCCTTGGCCACACCCAAGGGCACCGAGATGAGGTAACTCAACAGAAAGGTCCACAACCCCAAGCTGATGGAGACAGGCATTTTTTCTTTCACCAACTCCCAGACGGTTTTGGGATAGAAAAAGCTTTTGCCCAAATCAAACACGGCGAACTGTTTGAGCATTTGCCAAAAGCGTTCGGTTGGCGGTTTGTCAAAGCCGTATTGCTGGCGAATTTCTTCAATGCGTGCGACGTCTACGCCTTGGCGGCCACGGTAGCCAGCGCCCGCCACGGCAGCGCCCTCGCCACCACTGTCGCGGCCTTGCAGTTGCGACACCATTTGCTCAACAGGACCGCCCGGCACAAACTGAATGACCACAAAGGTCATGAGCAGCACGCCCAACAACGTGGGAATCATCAGCAGCAAACGTCTGAGGATGTACGAACTCATGGCGCACGCTCCGTTCTTTTGATGGCCGCCAAGGTGGCGCGGTTGTCAATGGTGGCCCACCAAGTAGACGAGGCCCATGTTTCGGGTTGGTAGTAGCGCGGCATGACGGCCGGCAGCTCGAAGCGACCGTTGCGCCATGCAACTCGGTGAACAGCGCCATACCAATGCGGTACGGTGTAGTGGCCGTGGCGCAACACGCGGTCTAAAGCGCGGACTGCTGTGATGAGTTGAGGACGGGTTTTGGCAGAGGTGATATTTTCCAACAGAGCATCAACCGCAGGGTCTTGGATGCCAATGAAGTTGCCCGAGCCTTCGGTGGTGGCCGCTTTGGAGCCAAAGCGTTCCATCAATTCAGTACCCGGTGACTCGCTGCCCACAATGCGGTTGCTGATGATTTCAAAGTCAAACACATCCAAGCGTTTTTGCAGAATGGCAAAGTCGATGACTTTGTAGTTCACCTGAAAACCGAGCTTCTCTAAGTTCTTGGTGTACGGCGTGATGACACGGCCCATGGCACCTGAGTTGTCTAAGAACTCAACTGTGAAGGGCTCGTCCTTGGCGTTGCGCAACGCACCATCGCGGTACGTCCAACCTGCCTCCGCCAACAAGGCCTTGGCACGGCGCAAATGGTCACGCAAGGTTTCACCTGATTTGGGGTCTAGCGAGGTGCGCGGAGGTTGCGGCACGGCGTCTTTGAACACATTCGGTGAAAGCTTGTCACGCAAAGGCGTGAGCAAGGCAAGCTCGGCGGCATCAGGCATGCCCGTGGCTTCAAAATCACTGGCCACAAAGTAGCCACGCACGCGCTGGTAAGCCCCGTAAAACAGTTGGCGGTTCATCCACTCAAAGTCCATCGCCAAGGCAATGGCTTCGCGCACGCGGGCGTCTTTGAATTTGGGCAATCTCGTGTTAAACATGAAGCCCTGAAAGTCACCCGCATTGCTGTGTTTGAACTCGCTCTTCATCAGTTGGCGCGTCGCAAACTGTTTGCCGGTGTAGCCCCTCGCCCACTCACGCGCGATGAAGGATTGGACCAAATCGAACTCGCCCGCTTTGAAGCCTTCGAGCTGTGCGGTGTTGTCTTTGTACAAGCGATAGGTGATGCGGTCAAAGTTGAACAAACCTTTGCGCACGTTCAAATCACGGGCCCAGTAGTTGTTGTCGCGCTCATAACTCACATCGCGACCAAACACGACGCGTCCCATCTTGTAAGGGCCGCTGCCAATCGGTGTGTCGGTGACGATTTTGTCCAAGGGTTTGGGGTAGCCGTTCTCACTGCCCCACTGACGGCTGAACACGGGCATGCCGCCCACAATCAAGGGCAGCTCGGGGTTCACACGTTTGAAATCAAAACGCACGGTGCGTGGGTCAAGCACTGTCACGCCCGTCACCTCAGAATAAAGCGTGCGAAATTGCGGCGCTGCTTGCTTGCTGATGAGTTGCTCAAACGAGTACTTCACATCCTCGGCCATCACGGCATCGCCATTGTGAAAACGGGCTTGCGGGCGCAATTTGAATGTGACTGAGCGACGGTCAGCCGCCACACTCACATCCTCTGCCAATAAGCCGTAGGCTGTGGTGGGCTCGTCCATGGTGCCAATCAACAAGGACTCAAACACCAAGCCCGTCAAGCCTGGGGCAGCGTTGCCTTTGAGGGTGAAGGGGTTGTATTTGTCAAAACTCGATAACCGCGAGGGCGGTACCAATATCAGCTCGCCACCTTTGGGCGCTAGCGGGTTGGCGTAGTCGAAGTTTTTGAAATTGGCGGGGTATTTGATGTCCCCAAATTGGGCGTACGCATGCCCAGCCCACGTCGGGCCAGAGCAGAAAAATGCCAACAAAATGAGGAAGCTACGCATGCGACAATTCTGCAAGATTTTTTTGGAGAGATTTACATGAGTACAAAAACAGGTTTCCTGTCAGGCAAAAAGCTTCTCATCACGGGTGTGTTGTCTAACCGCTCCATCGCTTATGGCATTGCCAAAGCTTGCCACGACCAAGGTGCCGAATTGGCCTTTAGCTATGTGGGCGAGCGCTTCAAGGACCGTATCACAGAGTTTGCCGCAGACTTCGACTCCAAACTGATTTTTGACTGCGATGTGAGCAGCGACGAGCAAATCACCCAGATGTTCAAAGACCTGTCGGCCCACTGGCCCACGTTTGACGGTTTTGTGCACTCCATTGGCTACGCCCCGCGCGAAGCCATTGCTGGCGACTTCCTCGATGGTTTGTCTCGCGAAGGTTTTGCCATCGCACACGACATCAGCGCTTACAGCTTCCCCGCGATGGCCAAAGCCGCTCTGCCCTACCTCAACGACAACTCAGCCGTGCTGACCCTGTCGTACTTGGGCGCCATCCGCACTGTACCGAACTACAACACCATGGGCTTGGCCAAAGCCTCGCTCGAAGCGTCTGTGCGCTACTTGGCTGAATCCTTGGGCGCCAAAGGACGTAATTTGCGCGCCAACGGCATCAGCGCAGGCCCCATCAAAACCTTGGCTGCCAGCGGCATCAAAGGCTTTGGCAAGATTTTGAGCGTGGTGGCTGAAGCCTCCCCCATCCGCCGCAACGTGACCATCGAAGACGTGGGCAACGTGGCCGCATTCTTGATGTCCAACTTGGCCGCTGGCGTGACCGCTGAAATTACTTATGTGGACGGCGGCTTTAGCCAAGTGGTGGGTGGTATTGCCGAACCTACAGACGCTTGATCTGAACCACTTCAAGAAAAAAGGAGCGCTGAGCGCTCCTTTTTTTATGCCTTCACGCAGTCTGCGTAATAGCGCTTCACACCATCGTCGCCAACGACCTCGACCAAGCCGTGGATGTCGGTTTCAAAACCGGGGCATTGCAAGTTGAATTCGCGGGCGAACTTGAGGTAGTCCACGATCTTCTTGTTGAACACTTCGCCCGGAATGAGCAACGGAATACCCGGTGGGTATGGCGTGACCAAGCTGGTGGTGATGCGCCCCAGCAAATCGTCCACAGGCACGCGCTCGGTGTTGCGGTGCGCGATTTGTGCGTAGGCATCGCTGGGCTTCATGGCAGGCGTCAAATCGCTCAGGTACATCTCGGTGGTCAAACGTGCGATGTCGTACTTGGCGTAGAGCGTGTGAACGTGCTGGCACAAGTCGCGCAGGCCCATGCGCTCGTAAGCGCGGTGCTTTTGGCAGAACTCCGGCAGGATGCGCCACATGGGTTGGTTGCGGTCGTAATCGTCTTTGAACTGTTGCAAAGCCGTGAGCAACGAGTTCCAACGGCCCTTGGTGATGCCGATGGTGAACATGATGAAGAAGCTGTACAAGCCGGTCTTCTCCACAATCACACCGTGCTCGGCCAAGAACTTGGTCACGATGCTGGCAGGAATACCTGTCTTGTCGAACTTGCCGTTCAAATCTAAACCGGGCGTGACGATGGTGGCCTTGATCGGGTCCAACATGTTGAAGCCATCGGCCAAGTTGCCAAAGCCATGCCACTTGGATGACTTGCCCTTACCTTTGATGATCCAGCTGTCTGCTCGGCCAATGCCGTCTTCCACCAGTTCATCTGGACCCCAAACCTTGAACCACCAATCTTTGCCGTACTCGTCGTCAACCTTGCGCATGGCGCGGCGGAAATCCAGGGCTTCGGCGATGCTTTCTTCCACCAAGGCGGTGCCACCGGGTGGCTCCATCATGGCGGCAGCCACGTCGCAGCTGGCAATGATGCTGTACTGCGGGCTCGTGCTGGTGTGCATCAAATACGCTTCGTTAAACAGGTGACGGTCCAACTTGGTTTTTTGCGAGTCTTGCACCAAAACGTGGCTGGCTTGGCTGATACCGGCCAACAGCTTGTGAATCGATTGCGTGGCGTACACCACCGAGTGCATGGGGCGCTCGCGTTTTTTACCCATGGCGTGGTAGGTGCCATAGAACGGATTGAACGCCGCATGAGGCAACCAAGCTTCGTCAAAATGCAAGTTGGCCACATAGCCATCGAGCATGTTTTTGATGGTTTCGGTGTTGTACAACACGCCGTCGTACGTGGACTGCGTGAGGGTCAACACACGGGGCTTGACCTTCTTGGCATCCACACCTTTGAGCAAAGGGTTGGCCTTGATCTTGGCTTGAATCGTGGCAGGCTCAAACTCGCTTTGCGGGATCGGGCCAATGATTCCGTAGTGGTTGCGCGTGGGCTTCAAGAACACAGGCACAGCACCGGTCATGATGATGGAGTGCAACACCGACTTGTGGCAGTTGCGGTCCACCACCACCACATCATCAGGGGCCACGGTGTGGTGCCACACGATTTTGTTCGAGGTGCTCGTGCCGTTGGTCACGAAGAAGCAATGGTCCGCATTAAAGATACGTGCGGCATTGCGCTCGCTCTCGCCGATTGCGCCGTTGTGGTCCAGCAGCTGGCCCAACTCTTCCACGGCGTTGCACACGTCGGCACGCAACATGTTTTCACCGTAGAACTGGTGGTACATCTGCCCTACAGGGCTCTTCAAGAACGCCACGCCACCTGAGTGACCGGGGCAATGCCATGAATACGAACCGTCTTCAGCGTAATCGAGCAAGGCTTTGAAGAATGGTGGCTGCACACTTTCCAAATAGCTTTTGGCTTCACGGATGATGTGACGCGCCACGAATTCGGGCGTGTCTTCAAACATGTGGATGAAGCCGTGCAACTCACGCAAGATGTCGTTGGGCAAGTGACGCGATGTTTTGGTTTCGCCGTACACATAAATTGGCACATCGGCGTTTTTGCGGCGCACTTCTTCGATGAAGTTACGCAAGTTCAACACCGCAGGGTCAAGGTCTGGACCTGGGGTGAACTCTTCATCGTCAATCGACAAGATGAACGCACTGGCGCGCGACTGCTGCTGCGCAAATTGACTCAGGTCGCCATAGCTGGTGGCACCCATGACTTCATAGCCCTCGCCTTCAATCGCTTCGGCCAGTGCACGGATGCCCAGACCTGACGTATTTTCAGAACGAAAATCCTCGTCAATGATGACGATGGGGAAGCGAAATTTCATGCGAAGACTCCGAGCGTGTGAAGCTTGAAAAAAACAATAGCGCCGAAGTGTACTCGCCCGCTGTTACAATCTCGGGCTTCGGAGCGATGGATGAGTGGTTTAAGTCGCACGCCTGGAAAGCGTGTGTGGGTTAATAGCCCACCGCGGGTTCGAATCCCGCTTGCTCCGCCAAAACAAAAAGCCCCTGCTGAATCAGCAGGGGCTTTTTTCTTGACAAAAAAGGCCTTAGCTGCTGCTTTCTTGCGCCTTTTTAATGACGCTCTTGGCATCCGCATTGCTGTTTGCGGCGGCTGAACTGATGGGGTTTTGGATGACCAAGCCCAACAAGCGCGCGCCATGCTCGACCGCAATCGAGCCATACGAGATATCGCCTTGCACGATGGAGTCTTTGTGAAACTCCACACGTTCAGCTGCGTAAATATTGCCTTCAACCTTGCCAGCCACCATCACCCGATGCGCGGTGATATCGCCCGAAACTTCGCCTGTTTTGCCAATGGCCACGGTGACCTTGTTGTCTTTGGTGGTCTCAATATTGCCCACCACCTTGCCATCAATGCGCACACTGTCGAGCAACACCAAGCGACCATAAATTTGGGTTGTGCGACCAATGATGGTGTCAAAGCGTTCTTGCGAAGGCGACAACGATTTGTCTTTGAGTTTTTCAAACATAGCGAAGGCCTTTGAGATTACTGAGCGCTGGCTGTGGTTTGCAGCAACATTTGTGTGGGGTTCAACACGCGGTCATTGCGCATCACTTCGTAATGCAAATGCGGGCCAGTGGAACGCCCTGTGTTACCCAATTGCGCAATCGTGTCGCCACGTTGCACTTTTTGCCCGACCTCAACCAAACGTTTGCTCAAATGGGCATAACGGGTTGTGAAACCTTCAATGTGGCTAACTTCCACCACGTTGCCGTAAGAAGCATCCCATGCTGAACGCGTCACAGTACCTGCAGCAGTCGCCACAATCGGCGAGCCGACCTCTGCCACAAAGTCTAAGCCCTCATGCATGGCCAACTGCCCCGTGAACGGGTCATTGCGGATGCCAAAACCACTGGTCACGCGAAAGTCTTTGCTCATGGGGATACCCGTGGGCAAAGCGTGCAGCCAGCTGAGTTGAGCTGACCAGTTTTGAGTCAAATTCTTCACAGCCGCTTGCGTTTGGCTGAACTCATCGATAGCAGAAGCGAAATCTTGATTCAAGTCACGCGCAGGAGAACTTTGAAAGCGCGGAGCCACCCAAGGGCCACCACGTGCGTCTTCCTTTTTGCTGTATTTGTCGCGCAAGTTGGTAGGCGTGGCGACTTCCATGAATTTGTTCTTCAGGTTTTCAAGCTGGCGAATTTCTTGAACAGTAGCACTCATGGTTTGGCGCAAATTGTCTAAGCGCTCACGGTACACGGCTTCTACCTTTTGTTGCTCCGCTTCGGTAGTGACCCCTCCCATGCTGCGCGCCAAGCTCGGGCTCATCTCAATAGCAATGCGAAATCCAATAAAGTGCAGCAATACGCCAAAAGCGACCAACACAAAGGCCGAGGCGCACACAGCCACCAGCACTTTTTTGGCTGTAATGGAAATGGTCCGCACCGAGGCGGTGGGCCCAGACACCCACATCAACTGCATAGATTGCTCCGGAAAATTTATCAGTGTGCATGTGAGTTTCCTCACACATAAACAGAGAATTGTAGGGAGTTCTCCTCCTTCAAGTCACTTAAATTTTTCAAATATGCTGCCATCAATGACAAAGGTTTCGTCTTTCATCAAAGTTAACCTCATTGAACTAAATTCATGTGAAAAATAGTCGTGACAATCTCATCCATGACCCAAACCGAGCCATTTCAAATTCCTTGGCTAGAAAATGAAAGCCCCCTTCCGCCTCCTGAATTTGCCCAACAATCAGGCACTTTGGCTGGATTGGTCGCCGCGGGTGGAGGGTTATCGGTAGCGCGGTTGCGTGAGGCCTATCAACACGGCATATTTCCTTGGTTTAGCCAAGGGCAGCCGGTTTTGTGGTGGTCACCTGACCCGCGCATGGTGCTTCACACGGCGGAATTCAAACTGCACCGCTCGCTAAGAAAAACATTGCAAAAGTTCAAAGGCGATGCCAGTTGCGACATTCGTTTTGACAGCAGCTTTCATGAGGTCATTCGACATTGCGCCAATACACCACGCCTCGGGCAACCTGACACATGGATCGTGCCGGAGATGATTTCAGCCTACGAGGCATTGCATCTCGCAGGTTTGGCCCACAGCATTGAAACTTGGATGAACGGTGAATTGGTGGGTGGCTTGTATTGCGTGACGATAGGTCACACGGTCTTTGGAGAGTCCATGTTTTCACATCAACCCGATGCATCCAAAATAGCACTCGCGGCATTGGTCGCGTTTGCACGCAAACACCAAATCTCATGGATTGATTGCCAACAAAACACCAAGCACCTAGCCTCGTTGGGGGCAAGAGAAATACCAAGATCCGAATTTCTCCAAAAAATCAGCCAAGCAAGCACAGAGGCTATGTATCCGTGGCAGTTTGATGCGTCGTATTGGAACTTACTGATGCCTCAGAAAGTGATAGCACCGTGACAAACCGCGAAGATTTACCTCTCCATGCGGTGCAGTTTTATGCCACTGCCCCCTACCCTTGCAGCTACTTGCCTGAGCAAACAGCACGCTCACAGGTGGCAACGCCCAGCCATTTGATCAACAACGAGGCTTACGCCAACTTGGTGCATCAGGGGTTTCGGCGTAGCGGTTTGTTCACATATCGTCCTTACTGTGACAAGTGCAAGGCGTGTATTGCGCTGCGGGTGAACACTGCCACTTACAAACCAACCCGCAGCCAACGTCGCGCGTGGACTCAACACAAAAACCTAGAAGTTCGCGTGTTGAAACTCGGATTCGATCCTGAACATTACGCCCTATATCTGCGTTATCAAACCCAGCGTCATGCAGGTGGCGGCATGGACGAGGACAGCACCGAGCAATACACACAATTTCTATTGCAGAGCCGTGTGAATACGCGATTGATTGAATTTCGCGAACCCAGCGACAACCCGCATTCACGAGGCGCTCTCAAAATGGTCTCCATCGTGGATGTCCTCAATGACGGCTTATCTGCGGTCTACACTTTTTACGAACCTGAACCTCACACCAGCTACGGCACCTACAACGTGATGTGGCAAATTTCGCAAGCCCGAGAACTGCGGATGCCTTACGCGTATCTCGGTTATTGGATTCAAGATAGCCAGAAGATGCGATACAAAGCTGACTTCACCCCCCATCAGCGTTTGATAGATGGGGAATGGATAGATTTTTAATTTCACATGATAAAATGAGTCATGCGTAAATCTATCGTGCCCGCCACACCAAATATCCAAGTCATTGAGCGAATGTTCACGCTCATTGATGTCCTAGCTTCACGCGAAGAAGCGATTTCATTGAAAGAAATCAGTGAACGAACAGGCCTACACCCGTCCACCACGCACCGCATTCTGAATGATTTGGCCGTTGGTCGCTTTGTGGATCGCCCCGAAGCGGGTAGCTACCGATTGGGCATGCGGTTGCTGGAATTGGGCAACTTGGTCAAAGGTCGTCTGAACGTTCGTGATGTGGCGTTCCAGCCCATGCGTGAATTGCACAAACTTATCCAACAACCCGTGAACTTAAGCGTGCGACAAGGCGATGAAATCGTGTATGTCGAACGCGCCTTCAGTGAGCGTTCTGGCATGCAAGTGGTGCGCGCGATTGGTGGGCGAGCCCCGCTGCACTTAACCTCGGTTGGCAAACTCTTTTTGGCCATGGACGATCCCCAACGCGTACGCGCGTACGCTACACGCACAGGCCTGAGCGGCCAAACGCGCAACAGCATCACGCAGCTTCCTATCTTGGAACGTGAACTCTCCAAGGCTCGCCAATATGGCGTTGCACGTGACAACGAAGAGCTGGAGTTGGGGGTGCGCTGCATGGCTTCTGGCATTTATGACGACCAAGGAAAACTGGTGGCAGGCTTGTCTATTTCGGCCCCCGCAGATCGCCTAGACGAAGGGTGGCTGCCTAAGCTACAGGCAACCACGCAAGCTATTTCGCATGCGCTCGGGTACAAAGAAGCTCAGATGTAAAGACTCGATAAAAAAGCCAGCATTAGCTGACTTTTTTATGAGGAAGTAACGGCTTTAAGTTTGTGGGCGAGAACCGTGGTTGTTTTCAACCCACTTGCGAACACGCTCTGCATCGGCAATGCGGCTCAACTTACCAGCGGAATCCAAAAATACCATGATCAACTTGCGGCCTGACACTTTGGCTTGCATCACCAAGCATTGACCAGCTTCCGAGATATAACCCGTTTTTTGCAAACCAATGTCCCAGTTAGGATTCTTCACCAAGCGGTTGGTGGTGTTGTATTGCAAGGTGCGATTGCCGACCTCAACCTTATAGCTAGGAGAGGTTGAAAGTTCACGCAATGTGGCGTCGTGATACGCGCTCCCCACCAGCGTGGCCAAATCTTTTGCACTTGATTGGTTTTGACTTGAGAGGCCTGTGGGCTCGACATAACGGGTGTCACGCATTCCCAACTGGGCCGCTTTGGCGTTCATCAAACCGACAAAAGAAGACATACCACCTGGGTAAGTACGCCCCAAGGCATGTGCAGCGCGGTTCTCACTAGCCATCAAGGCCAAATGGAGCAATTCACCACGCGTCAAAGTAGCCCCCACGCGCAAACGTGAGCTACTTCCCTTTTCGGTGTCCACATCGTCTTGTGTGATCGTGATGGACTCATCCATGGGCAACTTAGCCTCACTGATGATCACGCCCGTCATCAACTTGGTGATAGAGGCAATTGGCAAAACGGCTTGGTCGTTTTTGCTGAGCAAGACTTCATGGGTGTCTTGATCGATGACATACGCCACGCTGGACTTCAAATCCAAAATATCGTTTGTGGCATGTAAGCCGGCCTTTTGACCGAAAGAAGGAACGGCTGGCGCTGCTTTCACCATTTGACGACGCACATGCGTCTTGACCACCACGGGTTTGGACTTTTGTACGGTTGGTTTTTTCTGATTTGTCGTGGCTTGAGCATGCATGGCACACAAAGAAGTCAGCAAACCGAGTGAAGTAGCAATCAGCAGTCGTTTCAAGTGGCGTTCCTTAAGCTTGAAAAACAAATTAATGCTAGTCTACCAAGAAAAGTCACGCAAGATCAAGGACTTGCGTGACTTATTTGACAAAATTGATACGGTGTATTAATTTTTCTATTTACCCTTGTGCAGCCACTCGGTCTGATTTGCTTTGCAGCTTGTTTAATGCACTCAAATAAGCTTTTGCAGAGGCAACCACAATGTCAGGATCGGAGCCCACGCCATTGACTACTCGGCCACTGTTTTGAAGACGTACTGTCACTTCGCCCTGACTCTCTGTCGAGCCGCTGATCGCGTTGACCGAATACAACACCATTTCAGCCCCGCTCTTGACGTGTGACTCAATCGCTTTGAGTGAAGCATCCACGGGACCATTCCCATCAGAAGCCCCCTTGACTTCTTTGCCGCCCACGGTAAACACCACGCTAGCGTGTGGACGCTCACCGGTTTCGCTGTGCTGTGACAAAGAAACAAAGCCAAACTGCTCACTGGCGCTGTTCACCGACTCATCGCTGACCAAAGCCAAAATGTCTTCATCAAAGATTTCGCTCTTGCGGTCAGCCAACTCTTTGAACTTGGCAAAAGCGGTGTTGATGTCAGCTTCGCTTTCCATCTGCACGCCCAAGTCTTCCAAGCGTTGCTTGAACGCGTTGCGGCCACTGAGCTTGCCCAAAACGATCTTGTTGGCGCTCCAACCCACGTCTTCTGCGCGCATGATTTCGTAAGTGTTACGCGCTTTGAGCACGCCATCTTGGTGAATGCCTGAAGCGTGCGCAAAAGCATTTGCACCGACCACGGCTTTGTTGGGTTGCACCACAAAGCCTGTGGTTTGGCTGACCATGCGGCTTGCCGCCACGATTTGCTTGGTGTCGATGTTCAAGTCAAGGTCAAAGTAATCACGTCGGGTTTTGATGGCCATGACCACCTCCTCCAACGAGCAGTTACCTGCGCGTTCGCCCAAACCGTTGATCGTGCATTCCACCTGACGTGCACCGCCAATCTTCACACCTGCCAAAGAGTTGGCCACCGCCATGCCCAAGTCGTTGTGGCAGTGCACTGACCAAATGGCTTTGTCAGAGTTAGGTACACGCTCGCGCAAAGTCTTGATGAAGTTACCGTAGAGCTCGGGGATGGCATAACCCACGGTGTCTGGAATGTTGATGGTGGTGGCACCTTCAGCAATGACCGCCTCAACGACACGACACAAGAAATCCATTTCGCTGCGATAGCCGTCTTCCGCACTGAACTCAATGTCACCCACCAAATTACGGGCAAAGCGCACCGATTGTTTGGCTTGTTCAAGCACTTGCTCAGGCGACATTCGCAACTTCTTCTCCATGTGCAACGGTGACGTGGCAATAAATGTGTGGATGCGCGCGCTGTTCGCTCCTCTGAGCGCTTCGGCTGCGCGGCTGATGTCGCGGTCATTCGCACGCGACAACGAACAAATGGTGGAGTCTTTGATGGCGTTGGCGATGCACTGCACGGCTTCGAAATCACCGTTCGAGCTAGCAGCAAAACCAGCCTCAATCACGTCAACCTTCAATCGCTCAAGCTGACGGGCAATGCGCAGTTTCTCGTCGCGCGTCATGGAGGCGCCGGGCGACTGTTCGCCGTCACGCAAAGTGGTGTCAAAAATGATGAGCTTGTCGGTCATGGTAGGACTCCTAGATTCCTAAAAACTTGCAACGTTTGGTTCAGCCCCAAAGCAAAAGGCCCGCTGCGAGTGCATACGGGCCTTGTGGGGTTTGCGCGTGCGCTACCAACTCCGCCCGTTGGGGGATAGAAGCAGTAGAGCCAGCGAAAAATTTTTCATGTACCGAATTTAGCACAAAGCCAAAACCTTTTCGGCAGCAAGTGTCTCATTTGTGTAAGCCGGCTTCATCGGGCTCGTCGGTGGACGTGCTGATTAGGCTGGTTTGCATGCCTTTGGCGCGACGCCATGCGTACAAGACATAACCACTCAAACCGTAGAACATGAACAAGGCAAACAACACAATCGGTGGATGAATGGTGATGACGGCAATGGTCAGGGCCAACAACACAATCACCACAAACGGCACACTTTTCTTCATCCGCACATCTTTGAAGCTGTAAAAAGGCACATTCGTGACCATCGTCAAGCCGGAATACAAACACCACGCAAACATGGGCCAAGCCACCTCAGGACCAGAAACACCCATCTCAGTCATCAACCACATAAAACCCATCACCAACGCTGCAGCGGCGGGCGAAGGCAATCCTTGGAAGAATCGCTTATCAACGACTGCCGTATTCACATTGAAACGCGCCAGGCGCAGTGCCGCACAAGAGATATAGACGAATGCAGCCACCCAGCCCCAACGGCCCAAGCCTTTGAGCGCCCATTCGTAGGAAATTAAAGCCGGCGCAGCACCAAATGACACCATATCGGCCAAAGAGTCCATTTGCTCGCCAAACGCACTTTGCGTGTTGGTCATACGGGCCACACGGCCATCCAAGCTGTCCAGCACCATGGCGCAAAACACGCCAATCGCTGCCAGTTCAAAACGGTCGTTCATCGCCATCACGATGGCGTAAAAACCGCCAAACAAGGCGGCCAAGGTAAACAGATTGGGCAAGACATAAACGCCCTTGCTGGGCTTGCGTGCCACAAACTCTTCTGTTTGATCTTGTTGTTCTGTCATTCGTGTAGCTCCGAAAATAAGACCTAGAGTGTAAGCGTTGCGTCAATCAGGCACAAAAATGACAAAGGCCACCGAAGTGGCCTTTGTCAATGCAATGTGCAGGTGCTTAGTTGCGGGTTTGGTCAACCAGCTTGTTCTTAGCAATCCAAGGCATCATGGCTCGCAATTGGGTACCCACCACTTCGATCTGATGATCAGCCGTGTTGCGACGACGTGCGGTCATGCTTGGGTAGTTCAAACGACCTTCTTGAATGAACATCTTGGCGTATTCGCCGTCTTGAATGCGCTTCAAAGCGTTGCGCATGGCTTCACGGCTTTGTGCGTTGATAACTTCAGGACCGGTCACGTACTCGCCGTATTCGGCGTTGTTCGAGATCGAGTAGTTCATGTTGGCGATGCCGCCTTCATAGATCAAGTCAACGATCAGCTTCAACTCGTGCAAGCACTCAAAGTAAGCCATTTCAGGGGCGTAGCCGGCTTCCACCAGAGTCTCGTAACCCATCTTGATCAGCTCAACCGCACCACCGCACAGAACAGCTTGCTCACCGAACAAGTCGGTTTCAGTTTCTTCTTTGAAGTTGGTTTCGATGATGCCGGCTTTGCCGCCACCGTTGGCCATGGCATAGCTCAAAGCCAAGTCGCGGGCTTTGCCGCTCTTGTCTTGATGCACAGCCACGAGGTGAGGCACGCCGCCACCTTGGGTGTAAGTGTTACGCACGGTGTGACCAGGGGCCTTTGGCGCCACCATCCACACGTCCAAGTCAGCGCGTGGCACGACTTGGTTGTAGTGCACGTTGAAACCGTGGGCAAACGCCAACGAAGCGCCTTGCTTGATGTAAGGGGCCACATTGTTGTTGTACACCTCGGCGATCATTTCATCGGGCAACAAGATCATGACCACGTCAGCAGCTTTCACTGCGTCGTTCACTTCCATGACAGTCAAACCAGCTTTGCCGACTTTGTCCCAAGAGGCGCCACCTTTGCGCAGACCGACCACGACTTTGACGCCGCTGTCATTCAAGTTTTGGGCGTGTGCGTGGCCTTGTGAGCCGTAGCCGATGATGGCCACAGTTTTGCCTTTGATCAGAGAGAGATCACAATCTTTGTCGTAAAAAACTTTCACAGGGTTCTCCTAAAAAATACTTTGAAAGGGTTGAAATTTAAACGCGCAAGATACGTTCGCCGCGGCCAATGCCACATGCGCCCGTGCGAACGGTTTCGAGAATTGCGCTGCGGTCAATCGCTTCCAAGAACGCATCGTTCTTAGACAGGTCGCCCGTCAACTCAATGGTGTAGCTCTTCTCGGTCACATCAATGATGCGGCCACGGAAGATATCGGCCATGCGTTTCATCTCTTCACGCTCTTTGCCAACGGCACGCACTTTCACAAGCATCAGCTCGCGTTCGGTGTAAGCGCCCTCGGTCAGGTCAACGACCTTAACCACCTCAATCAAACGGTTCAAGTGCTTGGTGATTTGTTCAATCACCTCGTCTGAACCATGCGTTTGAATGGTCATGCGCGACAAGCTGGCGTCTTCGGTAGGCGCCACAGTCAGAGATTCAATGTTGTAGCCACGAGCAGAGAACAAACCCACCACGCGCGACAAAGCGCCGGGTTCGTTTTCAAGCATCAGGGAAATGATGTGTTTCATGGTGTCATCCTTCCCGTTCACAGGTCTTCGCTGCCAAGCAGCATTTCGGTGATGCCCTTACCGGCCTTGACCATCGGGAACACGTTCTCGGTGGGGTCGGTACGGAAGTCGATGAACACCGTGCGATCTTTGAGGCGGCGAGCTTCGCGCAAGGCAGGCTCGACATCCTCAGGTCGTTCAATCAGCATGCCCACGTGACCATAGGCTTCCGCCAATTTCACGAAGTCAGGAATCGCATCCATGTAGCTACTGCTGTAGCGGCCTTCGTATTCGATTTCTTGCCACTGGCGCACCATCCCGAGGTATCGGTTGTTGAGTGCCAACACCTTAATGGGCGTGTTGTACTGGAAGCAAGTCGAGAGCTCTTGGATGCACATTTGCACCGAACCCTCGCCTGTCACGCAGAACACTTCGCTGTCAGGCTTGGCCAGTTTGATACCCATGGCGTACGGAATACCCACACCCATGGTGCCCAAACCGCCCGAGTTGATCCAGCGACGTGGCTCGTCAAACCCGTAGTACTGCGCAGCCCACATTTGGTGCTGACCCACGTCAGACGTGATGTAAGTGTCTGTACCTTTGGTCATGTTGTGCAGCGTCTCAATGACGTACTGCGGCTTGATGACTGTGGTGTTTTCACGGTCGTATTTCAAGCAATCGCGCTTGCGCCAAGCTTCGATGGTTTCCCACCAGCCAGCCAACGCTGCCGCATCGGGCTTCAGGCCTGATTCTTTGATCATGTCGATCATCTCGACCAACACGTCTTTCACGTCACCCACGATTGGGATGTCGACCTTCACACGTTTAGAGATGCTCGAAGGATCAATGTCGATGTGAATGATCTTGCGTTCGTTTTGCGCGAAGTGTTTGGGGTTGCCAATCACGCGGTCATCAAAACGCGCGCCAACAGCCAGCAACACATCACAGTTTTGCATGGCGTTGTTGGCTTCCATCGTGCCGTGCATGCCCAACATGCCCAAAAACTTAGGCGCGCTGGCTGGATAGGCACCCAAACCCATCAGTGTGTTGGTCACGGGGTAGCCCAACATATCCACCAAGGTACGCAACTCTTGCGAGGCATTGCCCAACAACACACCGCCGCCGGTGTAGATGTAAGGGCGCTTGGCAGACATCAACAACTGCAACGCTTTGCGAATTTGACCGCCGTGGCCTTTGCGCACGGGGTTGTACGAGCGCATTTGCACTTCTGCTGGGTAGCCTTCGTACGTGGTCTTCTTGAAAGACACGTCTTTTGGGATGTCCACCACCACAGGGCCAGGGCGGCCGCTGCGCGCGATGTGGAACGCTTTTTTCAGCGTCAAGGCCAAGTCGCGAACGTCTTTGACCAAAAAATTGTGTTTGACGATCGGACGCGTGATGCCAATCGTGTCGCACTCTTGGAAGGCATCCAAACCAATCGCGTGCGTTGGCACTTGACCGGTGATGATCACCATGGGAATGCTGTCCATGTATGCCGTCGCAATGCCGGTCACCGCGTTGGTGGCGCCTGGACCTGAGGTCACGAGGGCCACACCCACATCACCTGTGGCGCGGGCATAGCCATCAGCCGCATGAACGGCAGCTTGTTCGTGACGAACCAACACATGTTGAATCGTGTTTTGGTTGTACAGCGCGTCGTAGATGTAGAGAACTGAACCGCCTGGATAGCCCCAGATGTGCTTGACGTTTTCAGCTTGCAGGGCCTTGACGAGAATCTCGGCACCCATCAATTCTTGTGCTTGACCGCCAGCGGCGGTTGCGGAATGCGATTCCGACTTTGTGTTATCCATTTTTGTACCTTTTAACCTGAGTGAATTTCGTCAACGAAAAACCTTGGGTGCTTCTTGGCGAACCCTTGTGGGGCAGCATCGAAACTTTGGACCTTCAGCCATAGACGCATGGTTCGCGCCGGACCCAGACCCGTTTGCCTTTTTTGTCGAATTGCAGCTTGAGATTATGGCACCTTCCTGAGCTTGATTCAGTCTTAAGCACGCAAAAAGCCTTGGCGGGTGCCATAATCGCGCCCGATTCAAACATGAACCCATTCGTCAGTGGCCACCGAACAAGAACTGTCAGACTTCCTGAAAAGCGTCGAGAAGCGAGCCTTCAAACGCTCGGTCTATCACGTTCGCGATGAAGAAGCGGCCTTGGACATCGTGCAAGACAGCATGATGAAGCTCGCCGAGCATTACGGCGACAAGCCTGCCGAAGAGCTACCTATGCTGTTTCATCGAATCTTGTCCAACACCACACTCGATTGGTTCAGACGCAACAAGACCCGAAAGGCGTTATTTACCAACTTCAGCGACTTCGACTCCGACCAAGACGATGGCGAATTCGACCTGCTAGAGGCCTTGACCGTCGACAACGACAGCCAAACCACGCAAAGTGCCGAAGACAACTTCACCAGCATCGCCAACGTCCACGATATCGAAGAAGAAATACAAAATTTGCCAGCACGTCAACGAGAAGCCTTCCTGCTGCGTTACTGGGAAGATCTTGATGTTTCTGAGACTGCTGCCGCTATGGGCTGCTCGGAAGGAAGCGTCAAAACACACTGCTCTCGGGCTGTTCTGGCACTCAGCAAAGCGCTCAAAGTAAAAGGAATTCAACCATGACACATACCGCAAATACCCAAGATGAATTTGGCTTGCGCATTGCTGCCCGCCTGAATTCAGCCAGCCTCGAACTGCCGCACGACATCTCCGAGCGCCTGCGCGCCGCCCGCACCCGTGCCGTTGCTGCTCGCTTGAAGCCACAGACCCGCGCCCAAATCAGCACAGCTGTAATTCACCAAAATGGTGCTGCCTTGCTTAACTTTGGCGGCGATGAAGGTCTGAACATTTGGAGCCGTTTGGCTTCGTTGCTACCCCTCATTGCCTTGGTGGCGGGTTTAGCCCTGATTCAAAACATCATGGATGATGACCGCGCCAATGAACTCGCAGAAATTGACTCGGCCTTGCTCGTCGACGACCTCCCGCCTGCGGCATACGCTGACCCCGGTTTTCTTCAGTTTTTAAAGAACCCCATTGCCGCCAGCGAATCTAAAGAATAAAAAATCATGACATTCAACCGCTCGATCAACGCCGCGCTCGCCGCCCAACTTTTGTTGAGCGGTGCTGTGTTGCTTGCTAGCGAGCGTGTCTGCGCACAAACACCGCCTGCTGTCACTGCCAAAGTAGCCCCCAGCCTGCCTGGTCGCCCTTTGTGGATGGATTTGACCGAGTCGCAGCAACAAGCACTTGCACCATTGTCTCAACTGTGGCCCACCATGACTGAGCCACACAAGCGCAAATGGCTGGCCATTTCACAAAACTTTGGGCAACTCTCGGCTGACGAACAAACCACCGTGCAAGGCCGTATGCGTGAATGGGCGGCGCTCAGCCCCCAGCAACGCTCTGCTGCACGTTTGAATTACGCCGATGCCAAACAGCTGCTGCAAGATGACAAGAAAGCCAAGTGGGAGGCTTATCAAGCCCTCCCTCGTGAGGCCAAACAAAAATTGGCTGCACAGCAACCCACTCAGCCCGTGATGGGTGCGGCCCCTGCTGTCAAGCCCATTCCAACGACCAAGCTTGCCACGCCACCTGCAGCCAGCGCTAACAAAGCTTTGCCACGCATCGCGACAGACCAAGCTGCACCAGCCACCTTGTTGCCCACACCTCTCACCAGTTCAGCGCCTGCCAGCGCAACAACTGAAAGCACGACAACACCTCAATGACGTCGGATTTGACAGCCCCTAGCCTGCTGCGTCGCATGGCTTGCTGGCTTTATGAGGGGCTGCTTTTGTTTGGGGTGTTGTTCATTTCGGGCTACTTATTCAGCACACTAAGCCAATCACGCCATGCGCTAGATAACCGCCATGGCCTGCAAGCTTTTTTGTTTTTGGTAATTGGCATTTATTTCACATGGTTTGGACACAAAGGCCAAACCTTGGCCATGAAAACATGGCACATCCGTGTGGTTGACACCCAAGGCCAAGCCCTCACCCAAAAACGCGCCTTCGTGCGCTACCTCCTGAGCTGGATTTGGTTCATCCCCCCTTTGGCCATTCTGGCCCCTTACGCACTCACAGGCGGAGAAACAGCGGTGCTGTTCATGGGCTGGATTGCCGTGTGGGGCTTGCTCAGCCGCTTTCACCCTCAGCAACAGTTTTGGCATGACGTCTTGGCCGGCACTCGGTTGGTGAATGCACCACCTGCAGATCCAGCGAAGCCCAAAGTCTAGGCGTTACAGTTCAAGGCATGAGCGCAAATCCGCAAAAACACAGAACAGGACTCAACCGCATTTGGCATGCTTTCGGCTACTCACTCAGCGGTTTGAAAGCTGCATGGCATGAAAAAGCCTTTCGCCAAGAAGCCATTGCTTCATTTGTTCTGATTCCTTTGGCTTTTTACGTAGGTCAAACTTGGCAAGAAACAGCACTGCTGGCTGGCACTGCCGTACTGGTCATGGTGGTTGAGTTGCTCAACACCGGCATTGAATCTGCTATTGATCGCATTGGTCCTGAATGGCATGAGCTGGCCAAACGCGCCAAAGATACGGGCAGCGCAGCCGTGCTCTTGAGCTTGCTGCTGTGCATCGCTGTTTGGGCGGCGGCCGTCCACGCTCACTTTTTCGCTTAAAACTGTTCATGAACACCCCTGCTTTTTCTGTTTGCGTCTATTGCGGCTCACGCAATGGCCTCCGGCCCGAATACGCCGATGTAGCACGCCAAGTAGGCACATGGATTGGCCAACACGACGGCCAACTGGTGTACGGCGGAGGCAACAACGGCTTGATGGGTTTGGTGGCCCAAGCCACAGCCGATGCCAGCGGACGCGTCGTGGGCATCATTCCCAAGGCCTTGCAAACCAAAGAAAACACGCGCACTGCCTGCACCGAGCTGCATGTGGTGGACACCATGCACGAGCGCAAGCACATGATGGCCGAACGTGCCGATGTGTTCTTGGCCCTGCCCGGTGGCATCGGCACCTTTGAAGAATTCTTTGAAGTGTGGACTTGGCGACAGTTGGGCTACCACGACAAACCCATTGGCTTACTCAACACCCAAGGCTATTACGACGGCTTGCTGCAATTTGCGCAAAACAGCGTGCAACAAGGCTTTCTGAACGGTTGGCAAATGGACTTGATTCGCAGCGGCACAGAGCCAATAGCGTTGTTGCAAGAACTGGTGCAAGCTGCCGGTTTCTCACCTGAACCCAAACTGGCCGCACTCTAACTAAGCGCAAAAAAAAGCCGCAGCCTGTCAAGGGCTGCGGCTTTTTTTCTATGAAGGCGTGAAATCAGATAGCGGTTTCGTCCAACTCACCAGTGCGGATGCGCACCACACGCTCCACTGGCGTGATGAAAATTTTGCCGTCACCAATCTTGCCTGTGCGGGCTGCGCGCACGATGGCGTCCACGCAGTTGTCCACGTCGGCGGCTTTCACAGTCACTTCAATTTTCACTTTGGGCAAAAAATCCACCACATATTCAGCACCTCGGTACAACTCGGTGTGGCCTTTTTGACGACCAAAGCCCTTGACCTCGGTCACGGTCAAACCCGTCACACCACACTCAGCCAATGCTTCGCGCACTTCTTCGAGTTTGAATGGTTTGATAACGGCTGTGATTTGCTTCATGGTTCGAGTCCTTGGGGTTCAATGAAAAGGCCTGTGTTCAGGCGCGAAACTTATTGGTTATAGGATAACGCCAATCTTTGCCAAAACTACGATGGGTCACGCGAATCCCCACAGGCGATTGGCGGCGTTTGTACTCGTTGATGCGAATCAAGCGGGTCACCTTCTCAACATCGGCTCGGGCAAAACCAGCCGCAATGATCTCGTCCGAGCTTTGGTCGTTCTCCATGAAGCGCGACACGATTTCGTCCAGCACCTCATACGGTGGCAAGCTGTCTTGGTCAGTTTGGTCGGGGCGCAGTTCTGCGCTGGGGGGGCGCGTGATGATGCGCTCAGGAATAGGCTCAGCACCTGTGCTGTAGGGGTCGTGCGCGTTGCGCCAACGCGCCAGCTTGAACACCAAGGTCTTGGCCACGTCTTTGATAACGGCAAAACCACCGGCCATGTCTCCGTACAGCGTGCAATAGCCTGTGGCCATTTCGCTTTTGTTGCCCGTGGTCAGCACGATGGAACCAAACTTGTTCGACAAGGCCATCAGCAGCGTGCCGCGAATACGGGCCTGGATGTTTTCTTCGGTCGTGTCGAGTTGCGTGCCTTCAAAGTCGGCCTTGAGCGAGCCTAAGAATGCTTCGAACTCCGGCACGATAGACACCTCGTCATAGCGCACCCCTAAGCGCTTGGCCATGTCACGCGCATCGACCCAACTGATTTCGGCGGTGTAAGGCGATGGCATCATCACCGTGCGCACTTTGTCTGCACCCAAGGCATCCACAGCAATGGCCAACACCAAGGCCGAATCAATGCCGCCCGACAAACCCAACAAGGCGCCCGGGAAACCGTTTTTGCCAATGTAGTCACGCACGCCCAGTACCAAGGCATGCCACAAGTCGGCTTCGAGCGAACCGTCGTCCGCCACAGGCGCCGACAAATGCAGGCCACCATGCGCCCCTGAGTTGCCCCGCGTCACATCAACCGTGAAAGCTGCCACATCAAAGCTAGGTGCACGCCCTGCCAACGCGCCATCGGCGTTGAGCGCAAACGAACGTCCTTCAAACACCACCTCGTCTTGTCCACCCACCAAATGCGCATAAATCAAAGGCAAACCTGTGGCTTGCACACGGCCACGCATGGCTTGCTCGCGCTCGTCGCCCTTGCCCACATGGAAAGGAGATGCATTGATCACAGCCAACAGCTCAGCCCCTGCCGCTTTGGCGTCTGCCGCAGGCGCATCAAACCAAGCGTCTTCACAAATCAGCAGGCCGACTTTGGTGCCGGCCACTTCAAACACGCAAGGCTGATTGCCCGCCACGAAATAACGGCGCTCATCAAACACTTGGTAGTTGGGCAACTCACGTTTGGCGTAGGACGCAATGACTTGCCCTTCGCTCACCACACTCGCCCTATTGAAACGGCGTTGCACCGACACAGAACGTGTGCGCTCGTCGCCGCCCGAAGGATGCCCCACCACCACATGCAAGCCCTTTAACCCGCCCAAGGCAGCGGACACCGTTTTCAAGGCATCATCACAGGCTTGAATGAATGAGGGGCGAAGAAATAAATCTTCCGCCGCGTAGCCGCACAGCGACAGCTCGGGCGTCAACACCAAACGGGCACCGTCTTGATACGCAGCCGTGGCGCAATCGATGATTTTCTGGGCGTTACCCGCCATGTCGCCCACTACGAAATTCAATTGAGCAACACAAATTTTGAGAGTCATGGCAACAGGCACGTGTCCAAAGTAAAACAGGTCTAAAAAGCAAATGGATTATGTCATCCGCGTCCACGCAAGCCCACTAGATATCCCTGCCGCCGCATGGGATGCCCTGCTCGCTCAGCAAGACGCGCCCTCGCCCTTCATGCAGCACGCCTACCTCGCAGCCTTGCACACCAGCGGCAGTGCCACGCCAGACACGGGCTGGACACCGAAATTTGTCACGCTTTGGCGGGGTGAGGCCTTGGTCGCCGCCAGCGCGCTCTACCTCAAAGACCATTCCTACGGCGAATATGTGTTTGATTGGGCGTGGGCCAACGCCTATGCCGACCATGGCCTGAACTACTTCCCCAAAGCCACCTGCGCCGTGCCCTTCACGCCAGTGCCGGGCTCACGCTTGCTGGCCGCAGATGCCAAAGCACGCCAAGCTTTGCTCCAAGCCATGTTGGACGTGGCGCAACAACACCAACTGTCCTCGTTGCATTTGCTGTTCACAAGCCCTGACGACCGCACGGCCTGTGATGCCCTTGGCCTGATGCAACGCCAAACCGTGCAATTCCACTGGCACAACGCCGACCTGCAAGGCCATTGTTTTGACAGCTTCGATGCTTTCTTAGCCAGCCTCTCTCAAGAGAAACGCAAAAAAATCAAACAAGAACGCCGACGTGTGGCCGATGCTGGTGTGACATTTCGCACCTCCGTCGGCTCCGACATCAGCACAGCTGAGTGGGATTTTTTCTACCAATGCTACGAACGCACCTACCTAGAACACGGCAACGCCCCCTACCTCAGCCGCGCTTTCTTTGAACACATGCAACATCACATGCCCTACAACTGGGTGCTGTTTGTGGCCGAACGCGATGGCCGCGCCATCGCCAGCAGTTTGGTGGCTGTGCAGGGGTTGGGCACACCGCTGACGATAGCCTACGGTCGCTACTGGGGCGCGTTAGAACGCGTGGACTGCCTGCACTTTGAAGCCTGCTACTACCAACCACTCAACTGGTGCATCGCCAACGGCGTGCAGCGCTTTGAAGGTGGCGCGCAAGGCGAACACAAAATGGCCCGCGCCCTCATGCCCGTCCCCACCTACAGCGCACATTGGCTAGCCCACCCGGCGTTTGCCGATGCCGTCGAACGGTATCTTGAACGTGAATCAGCAGGCGTGAACCACTACCTAGAGCACTTGGCCGAGCGCAGTCCTTTCAAACGCTAATAAAAAAGCCCGCTAGGCAGCGGGCTTTCGATGGACACAAAGAAGAATTACTTCTTGTAGTTGGCAATGCCGTCCAAGATTTCTTTGTGGGCAGACTCGATGCCTTCCCAACCTTTGACCTTGACCCACTTGCCTTTTTCAAGGTCTTTGTAGTGCTCAAAGAAGTGGGCGATTTGTTGCAACTGCAACTCATGGATATCAGCCAACGACTTGATGTTGCTGTAACGGGCCAAGATTTTTTCGGTAGGCACAGCCAACACTTTGCCGTCCACGCCGCCTTCGTCTTCCATCAACAAGATGCCCAACGCACGGCAAGGCACCACCACGCCAGGTGGCAATGGGAAAGGTGTCATCACCAACACGTCCACAGGGTCGCCATCACCCGCGATGGTTTGTGGCACGTAACCGTAGTTGGTGGGGTAATGCATGGCCGTACCCATGAAACGGTCCACGAACAGAGCGCCAGACTCTTTGTCGACTTCGTACTTCACAGGGTCTGAGTTCATCGGGATTTCGATGATCACGTTGAAGGCTTCAGGAATTTTGCTACCGGGGGTGACTTGATTCAGGGACATGGTGTCTTGTTATAAAAGTTAAAAAAGAAACACGGAGGATTAGCCCCGATTTTACTTTCACGGGGCTTGCGTCTCTGCGTTGCCTACGAAACCTTTACTCGTGGGTGCTTTTGCCTGTTTCGTCCATCAGGCCTAAGAAAACACGCAGAAAGTACACCGCCATCACCAACACAAAGGCAATCACAGCCACGCTCATCAAGCCGTAGTCGGTGGAAAAAAGATCAATCCAAGCTTTCATGGGGTTACTCCTATCAATTGCAATGCCCCTACTTTGCATCGTCTCAACGCTTGTCGCACTGATCTACATCAAGGCTTAGGGGATTCGTGGCTCAGGCAAAATCAAAGCTATGTCTGAACGCGTTATTCCCTTGGTCGATCAACGGCTTCTCGCCTTAGCGGCCACTGTCCCCCTGCAACCCATTGCAGCCAGTGGTTTGCTCAGCGACAGCTTGGGCCGCCCCCTGCACGACTTGCGCATCAGCGTGACCGACCGCTGCAACTTTCGCTGCAACTACTGCATGCCCAAAGAGGTGTTCAACAAAGACTACGCCTACCTGCCCCACAGCGACTTGCTGAACTTTGAAGAAATCACGCGTCTTGCCAAAGTATTCGTAACCCACGGCGTGCGAAAAATTCGCCTCACCGGTGGTGAACCTCTGCTGCGCAAGAACCTTGAAATTTTGGTGGAGCAGCTGGCCAACATCCAAACGCCTGATGGCACGCCGCTAGACCTCACCCTCACCACCAACGGCTCGCTCTTGGCCCGCAAAGCCAAGTCACTCAAAGATGCAGGCCTCAACCGCGTGACGGTCAGCCTAGACGGCTTGGACGATGCCGTGTTCCGCACCATGAACGATGTGGACTTTCCCGTGTCCGATGTGCTCGACGGCATTGCTGCGGCCAAAGATGCAGGCTTGGGGTTAGATGCCGATGGCCAGTTGACCGGTCTCAAAGTCAACATGGTGGTCAAGCGCCGCACCAACGTCGACCAAATCTTGCCGATGGCCCGCCACTTCCGAGGCAGCGGCATCACGCTGCGCTTCATCGAATACATGGATGTGGGCGCAACCAATGGCTGGTGCATGGACGATGTGCTGCCCTCTGCAGATGTCATCCAACACATCCAACAACAATTCCCACTCGTGCCTTTAGAGGCCAGCGCGCCCGGTGAAACCGCACAACGCTGGGGCTATGCCAATGCGGCTGGCGTGTTCGATCCTGCCTTGGGCGAAGTGGGTGTGATCAGCAGCGTCACCCAAGCGTTTTGCCGCGACTGCAACCGCGCCCGCCTCTCCACCGAAGGAAAGCTTTACCTTTGTTTGTTTGCCACACAGGGCTATGACTTGCGCAGCCTCTTGCGCGGGGCTCAAGCCACGGATGCAGACATTGCGTCTGCCATCGGCCACATCTGGCAGGGGCGCGACGACCGCTATTCGGAACTACGCGCGTCTATGCCGGCCGACAGCGCAGCTGACGGTTCATCTGTGGCGCGCCGCGTCGAGATGAGCTACATCGGCGGCTAAGCCTCTACCCAAACACCTCACATGACACACCCCATTGAACCCCAAGACATCACCGGTCTCATCTTGGCCGGCGGCCGAGGCAGTCGCATGGGCGGCGTGGACAAAGGCTTGCAAAATTTCAACGGCATCCCCTTGGCCTTGCACACCCTCATGCGCCTTGGGCCCCAAGTCGAAAGCGTGATGGTCAACGCCAACCGCAACCTATCCGCCTATGAATCGTTTGGTGCAGCCGTGTGGCCCGATGCCTCCGCCGACTTTGCTGGCCCGTTGTCTGGCTTTTTGGTGGGTCTAGAACGCGCTGAAACACCCTATGTGCTGACCGTGCCCTGCGACACCCCTCGCCTGCCGCTGGATTTGGCCAAACGTTTGGCCGAAGCTTTGGTGCGCGAAGACGCCGACATCGCCATGGCCGCCGCGCCCGAAACGGATGAACACGGTCAAACCCAAATCCGCACGCAACCTGTGTTTTGTTTGATGAAGATTGAGCTGTCTGAAAGCTTGGTCAAGTTCACCCATGCCGGCGGCCGCAAGATTGATGCGTGGACCGCGCAACACAACACCGTGGTCGTGCCTTTTGACGCACCTGGTGACGACCCACTGGCCTTTGCCAACGTCAACACCCTGAACGAACTGCAAGCCCTAGAAAACGCTGCCCAATGAAAAGCATCGACGACATCGCCGCCGCCCTGCAAGGCTACGACCCACAAGCCTTGAGCGTGGACCAAGTCAACGCGTTTTTGCGCGAGCTGGTGCAGCCCGTGTCGGCCGACGAATCGCAAGACGTGTATTTGTTTGACGCACTGAGCCGCGTGCTGGCGCAAGACGTCATCTCCCCCATCAGCGTGCCTGCCCACAACAACTCAGCCATGGATGGCTTTGCGTTTGACGCGGCGCAGTTGCAAGCAAACCAGCCACTCGCTCTGCGCGTAGTGGGCACTGCTCTGGCAGGCAAAGCCTGGCAAGGCAAGGTCAACTCCGGCGAATGCCTGAAGATCATGACGGGCGCCATCCTGCCCGACGGCCTAGACACCGTCGTACCACAAGAGTTCTGCCAAGTCGTCAACGCACACGATGTGACCACCGTCACCATTCCACCCAACATCTTGAAAGCTGGCGACAACCGCCGCTTGTTGGGCGAAGACCTCATGCAAGGCCAGCCTGCTTTAATGGCGGGCCAACACCTCACACCCGCCGCATTGGGCCTCATCGCCAGCCTTGGTTTGCCCGATGTGCGCGTGCACCGCCGTTTGCGTGTGGCCTATTTCTCCACAGGCGACGAAGTGCTGAGCTTAGGCGAAGCACCACGCGAAGGCGCGGTGTATGACAGCAACCGCTACACCGTGTTTGGCCTGCTCACGCGCATGGGATGCGAAGTGATTGACATGGGCGTGGTGCGTGACGATCCAGCCCTCTTAGAGGCCGCCTTCGCGAAAGCTGCCCTCGATGCCGACGCCATCATCACCAGCGGTGGCGTGAGCGTGGGTGAAGCCGACTTCACCAAAGCCATGATGAAAAAATTGGGCGATGTGGCGTTTTGGAAAATCGCGATGCGTCCAGGCCGCCCCATGGCCGTGGGCCGCATTGGCAAGTCGGTGTTGTTTGGCCTGCCCGGCAACCCTGTGGCCGTGATGGTCACCTTCCTCGCCTTTGTGCGCCCTGCACTCTTGCGCATGATGGGCAGCACCACACAAGCTGCCCCCCTGTTGCGCGCCAAATGCTTAGAGCCTTTGCGTAAAAAAGCAGGCCGCACCGAATACCAACGTGGGTTTGTCAGCAGCGCGCCCGACGGTACGCTGCAGGTGCGCACCACCGGCAACCAAGGCTCAGGCGTGCTGAGCTCGATGGTGCAAGGCAATGGCCTCATCGTGTTGCATCACGCGCAAGGCCATGTCGCGGTGGGCGATGAGGTGGATGTGATGATGTTTGACGGCGCCATCTAGGCCCCGTCTGCCTTAAACATTACGGCATCATCTCCGCAGGAATTTCCATTGGACCGGTGCCACTGTACTTTTCAAGGTAGATGTAAATTACGGGTGTGATGTAGAGCGTGATCACCTGCGAGAACGCCAAACCACCCACCACCACAATACCCAAAGGCATGCGCAACTCAGCACCTGCGCCCAAACCCAAAGCGATGGGCAACGCACCCATCATGGCGGCCAACGTGGTCATCAAAATGGGGCGGAATCGCGTCAAACAAGCTGAGCGAATAGCGTCTCGCGGTGTCATGTTGTGTTGACGTTGCGCTTCGAGGGCAAAGTCAATCATCAAAATCGCGTTCTTCTTCACGATACCAATCAGCAACAAGATACCAATGGTGGCAATGATGGTGAGCTCCATGCCAAAGAGACGCAAGAACAGCAAGGCACCAATCGCGGCTGAAGGTAAGCCCGCGAGAATCGTCAGTGGGTGGATGTAGCTTTCATACAAGACGCCCAACAACACATAAATCACAAAGATGGCACTGATCAGCAAAATGATTTGCCCAGACTGACCACTTTTGAACACCGCCGCATCACCGCCATAGCTGGTGATGATGGTGGCGGGTAACTCAATGTCTTTGGTGAACTGGTCAATCTTGGCCGTTGCATCACCCAGCGGCACATCAGGCGCTAAGTTAAACGAAATCGTCACCGCAGGAATTTGACCTTGGTGGTTCACTGCCGTCGGGCCAATGAAACGTTTGAAGTTCGCCACGCTCGAGAGTGGCACCAAACGGTCTGTGGCGCGACCACGGACATAGATGTCGTTCAAGCCAGCTTCGAATTGGCGGCTTTCTTCAAGTGACTCCAAAATCACTTGGTAGGTGTTGACTGCGGTGTAAATGGTGGAGATTTGCTTCTCACCATAGGACGAATACAAGGCTGTGCGAATGTCAGCCATCGACACGCCAGCGCTGGCTGCTTTGGCGCGGTCAATGTCAACCAACACGTTCAAACCCTTCAGCTGAGAGTCTGTGGTGACGTCGCGGAACATAGGGTCGGCACGCATTTGGCGGACCATTTTTTCTGACCACTCGTTCACACCATCAAAGCCCACACTTTGCAAAATGAACTGGTAACGGCTCTTACTCACCTTGCCGCCAAGCTGCAAGTTTTGAACGGGGCGCATGTACACGTTCAAGCCAGGCAAGGTGCGGAATTTGGCGCGCAAACCTTCCAGCACTTTTTGCATGGGCACGCGTTCGCTCTTGGGCTTGAGGTTTAAGAACATGCGGCCGTTGTTCGGCAAGTTGCCATTGTTACCACCGCCACCCACAAACGACACCATGCTCAGCACATTGGGGTCGTTCTTGACCATCTCAGCCGCTTGGTCTTGTAGCTTGAGCATCGCACCGAAAGAAATGTCTTCTGCAGCTTCGGTGGTCAGCAGTACTTGGCCCAAATCTTCTTCAGGAAAGAATCCCTTGGGAACCCAGATGTACATGGCGATGGTCACCACAAAAGTGCCAATCGCCACACCCAGCACATGACGCTGGTGAGCCAAACACCAATCCAAAGTCGATTCGTATTTGGTCAGTACCGCATGAAAAATTTCATCGAACTTGATGGTGATCCAATAGTCCTTAGGCTCTTCGCCGTGCTTAGGTAAAAAGCGGCTACACAACATGGGCACCAAGGTGAGCGAGACAATAGCTGACACCAAAATCGACAACGACACCACCACGGCAAATTCGCGGAACAACAAGCCGATAGGGCCTGGCATGAAGAAGATGGGAATGAATACCGCCACCAACGAAATCGAAATCGAGATGATGGTGAAACCCACCTCTTTGCTCCCCTTCAAAGCAGCTTTCAGCGGGTGCATGCCCTCTTCCACATAACGCACGATGTTCTCTAACACCACGATGGAGTCATCCACCACCAAGCCCACGGCCAACGTGATGCCCAACAGCGACACGTTGTCGAGGCTATAGCCGAGCCAGTACATCAGGAAGAACGCACCAATCAACGACACCGGCAAACTCAAAGCCGGAATGATGGTGGCTGCAGCGTGTTTCAAGAACAAGAAAATCACCAACACCACCAAAGCGATGGTCAAAGCCAGTGTGTAGTTGACGTCGTGAATAGACTCACGAATTGACATAGAGCGGTCGTTGAGCAAGTTGATCTGCATAGATGCAGGCATTTGCTTTTCAAACTGCGGGATCATGCGGCGAATGCCATCGACCACTTTCACTGTATTGGCACTCGGTTGGCGCAACACGGCAATGATGACCGCACGCTCGCCCATGTACGAGCCGCTGGTTTTGACTTGCTCGTAGCTTTCGCTCACCACAGCCACATCTGACAAGCGAATCGGGACGCCATTGCGTTGCGCAATCAATAGATCTGCAAACTCACGAGCGCGCACCAGTTGGGGATTGGCGTAAATCGTCAACGCTTGACGAGGTCCATCCAACACGCCAACAGGCGCATTTGAGTTGGCTTTGTTGACGGCTTGCGCAACATCGTCCATCGTCAAGTTGTTCAAAGCCAGCTTGGCTGGGTTGGCGCGGACACGCACTGCATAGCGTTTTTGGCCATAGACCAACACTTGCGCCACGCCATCGATGGTGGACAGGTTGGGAGAAATTAGGTTCTCCGCATAGTCGCTGACCTCAAACAAGTCCATCGCAGGCGAACTCAAAGCCATTAACAACACAGGCGCATCCGCAGGATTGACCTTGCGGTAGGACGGTGGCGTGGTCATCTCAATTGGCAACCGACGCTGAGCACGTAGCAAAGCGGCTTGCACGTCCACCGCAGCTTTGTCGATGTCGCGGTCGTTGTTGAATTCAAGCGTGATGCTGGTGGTACTCAAAAAGTTGGTCGAGCTGATCACGCTGATGCCGTCAATCGTCGAAAACTCTTTCTCTAAGGGCAGTGCGACAGAAGCAGCCATGTTTTCAGGACTCGCCCCCGACAAAGTCGCCGATACCTGAATGACTGGGCTATTAAAGCTAGGCAGCGCAGCCACGGGAATTTTGGTGTACGCAATGACACCAGCAACCACTGTCGCCATAGACAGCAAAATCGTCATCACAGGACGACGAATGCAGAGTTCTGAAATCGTCATTTTTGTGCTTCAGCTTTGGTTTCTTGCTTAGCTTCTGGCTTTGCTTCGGCCTTGAGGTGTGCCTCTTTCACTTTGCCGTTGGGTCGCAAATTTTGTTTGCCTTCAACAACCACTTTGTCGCCAGCATTGATGCCACTGATGACAGCAAATCCTTGGCTTTGGGTTTGCACTTTGACAGGTTTCATACTCACGGTGTTTTCAGCGTCGACCACGAACACTTGGTCGCCACGGGCATTGGTCACCACGGCTTGCGAGGGCACAACCAACACATCCTTGAAATTCCCCGCTTGGACCTGCAAGCGAACGAACTGGCCTGGAATCAGCGTGTGGTCGGCGTTATCCACCACCGCTTTGACCTTCACCGCACCAATCGCTTGGTCCACTTGGTTGTCGATCACATACACCTTGCCTTCGCGTTTTTTCCCATCTCCCATCTGAAAAGTGATGGTCGGCGTTTGGCCTGCTTGTTGCGCCGCAAACAAAGCAGGCAATGCACTTTCAGGTACCGTGAATTGCACGTTCATCGGATCGAGTTGCGTGATGGTGACCATCGCGCCTTGCGTGGTCGTTGTCGTGGCGGTAGTGGTGGTGGACACGGTGTTGCCAGGCTGCACCAAAGCACCTGGAAACACATTGATGATGCCTGCACGACCGGTGATGGGCGAGCGAATGTTGTCGTAGCTCAGCTGTGCTTGTGCTGCACGCGCTGCGGCTTGAGCCGCTTGCGCATTGGCACGTGCGGTGTCAACCGCGCCTTGCGCCACAAATTGCTGACGCAACAATTCTTCGGCTCGATTCAATTGACGTTGGGCATCATCTGCTGTGGCTTGCGCTTTTTCGTAATTGGCACGGTCAGCACGGTCATCTAGACTGATCAGCAAATCACCCGCTTTCACCTTTTGGCCTTCTTTGATATGAACCTTTGCCACCACGTTGGTCACTTGCGGGCGAATGTCAACAATATTCGCAGCCACGGTACTGCCGGTGGCATCCAAAATAACGGGGAAATCACGCTGCTCCACCACAAACGTGGTGACTGTTTGAACTGGCGATTTAGCATCTGCACTCGTTGCAGGCCAAAAATACTTGGCGATGCCACCAGCCACAGCAAGCACCACAGCGACCCAGAACAAACGTTTTTTTGTGATTTTTTTAGACTTGTATTTCATAGCTAACAAAAGCTTTTTTGCATGTTTTGACAACAGCTGGCAATGTACCAGTTACATGTGCTTTAAGCGGTTCTACGGCTCGGCACCGTCTGCCAAATGAGAGACCTTTACAACAGCTTCACACAAACTGTCACCGACCCGACAGGGCCAATTCCACACCTCGGTTAGCCAAACCATCCGCACGTTCGTTGTCCACATGACCCGCGTGACCTTTGACCCAATGCCACACGATGTCGTGGTCCCCTTGGTGGGTCAAGGCATCGAGTTGTTGCCACAGGTCTGCATTCTTCACGGGTTGCTTGGCAGCGGTTCGCCAGTTGCGGGCTTTCCAACCGTGAATCCACTCCGTGATGCCTTTGCGCACGTATTCGCTGTCCAAATACAACGCCACAACGCAAGGTCGTTTCAAGGCGCGCAGGGCTTGGATGACGGCCATCAGCTCCATGCGGTTGTTGGTCGTCTCTAGCTCGCCGCCAAACAGTTCTTTTTCTTGACCAGTGGGGGAACGCAACAAGGCCCCCCAACCACCCGGGCCTGGGTTGCCCTTGCAGGCCCCGTCTGTGTAAATTTCTACCGTGTTCATTCCATTCCTTTGGATGCGGTGCTGGCCAACGAATGCACCGCTGTGTTGTTCGCCGTACTTGAGGCAGAGGTCACGACGACCGCAGCTCGCGGCGCTGATTTTTTCCACGCAGGCGACATCAAACGCATGCCCTGCACACGCTTGACAGCCACCATGCCGTAGACCGAACCCAAGATGGGCCACCAACGTACGCCCGCCTCGTCCATCCAACCCCAGCGCTTGAGCCAATGCTCAGTTTTCACCGCTGGGCGGTAGCAACCAAAGCTGGTGGACTCCACCTCAAAACCCAGCAGTTGCAGCCAATCGCGCAAACGGCGCTGACCGATGAAGTCCCCTACTTGCGAAAAACCACGCTTGCAGCTTTTGCTCAAACCCCACAGGCTGTTGGGGTTGAAGCCACAAATCACCACACGCCCCTCGGGCACCAACACACGCTCCACCTCGCGCAAGGTGGCGTGCGGGTCGTAGCTCAGCTCTAGGGTGTGGGGCAAAACCAGCAAGTCCAAACTGGCACTGGTAAAAGGCAAGGCTTCGTAATTGGTCAGCACCACATCACGCCCCAGGGGCCAGGGCTCTGGGTGTGTGTCGCAGGCCAGCCAGCGGTGCGGCATGCGGTTGGCTTGCAACGCATTGAGCGCGGGAAATCCGAGTTGCAAGGCATGAAAGCCAAACACATCGGCCACGGCGCGGTCTAAATAGGTTTGTTCCCACGCGCACAAATACTGCCCAGCGGGTGACGCCAGCCAGTCAGGCAAACTATCGTTTTTTAAAGGTGTGGATGACATGAAGCTGATTGCATTGCCCGCGTTCTCTGACAACTACCTGTGGTTGTGGCAACAAGACCTGATGGCCGTGGTGGTCGACCCCGGTGACGCAGCACCTGTGTTGCAAGCGCTGGCCAAAGAGGGTCTGAAACTTGCCGCGATTCTAGTCACCCACCACCATGCAGACCATGTGGGCGGCGTGCGCGAATTGCAGCTTGCCACTGGCGCTCAGGTCTTTGGTCCAGCACGCGAAGAGGTGCCCGCGCCCTTCACTCCCGTCATGCACGGTGATGCGCTTGAACTGCTGGGCCAATCCGTACAAGTGCTGGATGTGCCGGGCCACACCGCCGGCCATGTGGCTTACTTTTTGGCCAACGCTCCGCACAACCCTGTGCTGTTTTGTGGTGACACTTTGTTCTCTGGCGGCTGCGGACGTATTTTTGAAGGCACGCCCGCACAAATGCTGGCCTCATTAGACCTTTTGGCTTCACTCCCAGCATCCACACAGGTGTGCTGCGCCCACGAGTACACTCTGTCTAACTTGCGGTTCGCCCTCGCCGTAGAACCCAACAACACAACGTTGCAAACCTACATGGCGCAGTGCCAACAGCTCAGAACTGAAGGCATACCCACCCTGCCCGCCCAGCTTGGCTACGAATTGCAAATCAACCCGTTTTTACGGGCTCGACACCCCCATGTGCGACACGCTGTTGCACAACACGCTGGACTCTCAGCGCTCGAACAAACCGACGATGTGGCTGTCTTTGCAGCCCTTCGCGAATGGAAGAACGATTTCAAATGAGATTTCTACTTGCCGTATTCAGCCTTAGCCTCGTCTTACTCACGGGCTGCGCCAACCTCTCAGAACACAGCGCCACAAGCCCCGGTGGCTTGAGCCCCATTACCAAAGGCAATGCCAAACGCGATGGTGTGGCACAACTGAACTTGCCCAATGATTTGTGGGAGCGCATCCGCAAGGGTTATCAAATGCCCGATTTAGAGGGCGACTTGGCGAATGACCGCACCCAGTGGTATGCCTCTAAACCCGATTATTTGCAGCGCATGACCGAGCGTTCAAACAAATACCTGTATCACATCGTTGAAGAACTCGAAGCGCGCAAGATGCCCACCGAATTGGCTTTGCTGCCCTTCATTGAAAGCGCATTCAATCCACAAGCGGTGTCTAGCGCACGTGCCAGCGGCATGTGGCAGTTCATGCCAGCCACAGGCAAAAGCTTTGACCTCAAACAAAACGCTTTCCGCGACGACCGCCGCGATGTGCAAGCCTCCACACGCGCTGCACTCGACTACCTGGAGCGCCTGCACAAAATGTTTGGTGACTGGCATTTGGCCTTGGCCGCTTACAACTGGGGCGAAGGCAACGTGGGCAAGGCGATTGCCCGCAACAAACGCGCGGGTTTGCCCACTGGCTACACCGACCTGAACATGCCCATGGAAACACGCCTGTACGTGCCCAAGCTGCAGGCCATGAAGAACATTGTGGGCAACCCGCCCCAGTACGGCGTGGTGCTGCCCAGCATCCCGAACCATCCTTATTTCCAGAGCGTACCGTTGCCGCGCGACATGGACGTGAGCGTGGCAGCCAAGCTGGCTGATATCTCAGAACAAGATTTCAAAGCACTGAACCCATCAGCGCACCGCCCTGTGTTGCTGGCCGCAGGCTCGCCCAACATCTTGCTGCCGTGGGACAACGCGGAAGTGTTCCAACGCAACTACGAAGCGTCGACCTTGGGTCGCATGGCCACATGGACCGCATGGGTCGCCCCCGCCACCATGAAAGTGGCGGATGCCGCCAAGCGCGTGAACATGAGCGAAGCAGATTTCCGTGCGGTCAACAACATTCCACCACGCATGCTCATCAAAGCAGGCTCGGCATTGTTGGTGCCGCGCAGCGCCAATATGCTGGGTGATGTGACGGCACAAGTGGCTGACAACGGCAGGCTTGATTTATCTCCAGAAGCTGTGGCCAAACGCAAAGCCGTAGCCAAAGGTGGCAAGCGTGCGAAGGGCACCAAGCTGGCTTCGGCCAAAGAAAGCAAGGGCTCTGGGAAAAAGCAAGCGTCAGCCAAAGGCGATAAAAAAGGCGACACCAAGCTCGCCAAGAGATAAACCTGCGCAAAACGGAAGGCTTTGCGCCTTCTATGCGTTAAGCATCGCGCCTGTCCACCAACGCGTGGGCAATGGTGCCCAAGTCCACATATTCCAGCTCACTGCCCACAGGCACGCCACGGGCTAGGCGTGTGACTTGCACACCCCGTTTCTTCAAGGCCTCGCCCAGCACATGGGCGGTGGCCTCGCCCTCTGCTGTGAAGTTGGTCGCCAAGATGACCTCTTTCACCATGCCATCGCTGGCGCGTTCGATGAGTTTTTGCAAGCCAATGTCTTTGGGACCAAAGCCATCCAAGGGGCTGATGCGACCCATCAACACAAAGTACAAACCTTTGTAGGCGGCGGTGCGCTCGACCGCCGATTGGTCGGCCGGCGTTTCCACCACGCACAAGCGGGTGGTGTCACGTCCTTCGTCCAAGCAGGTGTCGCACACAGGCTGGGTGGTGAAGGTGTGGCAGCGCTCGCAGTGCTGCACTTGACTGGCCGCTTGGTGCAAGGCTTGAGAAATCATCTCGGCCCCCTCGCGGTCGTGTTGCAGCAGGTGGTACGCCATGCGCGAGGCCGATTTCACCCCCACGCCGGGCAAACGGCGCAGGGCCTGAATCAGGCCTTCGAGCACAGACGTGTCGCTCATTTAGAACGGCAGTTTCAGGCCAGGTGGCAAGCCAGCGGTGAGCTTGCTCATCTTGGCTTCGCTGGTTTCAGCAGCTTTGCGCACCGCGTCGTTAAAGGCAGCAGCCACCAAGTCTTCGAGCATGTCTTTGTCGTCGGCCAAAAGGCTTGGGTCGATGGTGATGCGTTTGACATCGTGTTTGCAAGTCATCAAGACCTTGACCAAGCCAGAACCTGATTCGCCCGTGACTTCCACGAAGGCCAGCTCTTCTTGAGCCTTTTTTAGGTTTTCTTGCATGGCTTGGGCTTGCTTCATCAGGCCCGAGAGTTGTCCTTTGTTGAACATGTGTTTCCCTTTTACAAACTAAAAATAAAGCGGTTGGACTTAAAGCGGCTTGATGCTGCCCGGCACGATTTTGGCGCCGTAGTCTCGCATCAAACTTTGAACATACGGGTCGCTGAGGATGATGGCCTCAGCACCCGCTTGGCGTTGCGCCGCAGCAGCCGCATTGCGCTTGGCGGGACTGTCTTGCACACGCCCCACTTCCACGGTTAAACGCACGGGATAGCCCGCGGTTTCGAGTGCTTTTTGCAAACGTTCGCGACTGGTCGTGCTGTTGAGCGACTCGCGCTCGACACGCAGCATCCAAGTGTCCGTGTCGCGCGCCACCAGTTGCGACTGCAAACCCAACTCACGCACCAAGGCGTTGATGGTTTCGGCGGCAGACATGTCCATCACCAACTTGTGCCAAAACTCACCTTCGGGTGTCGCCTCGATGTGCGGCACTTCGGTGGTGGGCATTTGTTGTTCAAGCACAGCGCTGGGCTCGGCTTGCTGGCGCACCGGCATAGCCACCACGGCGGCGTCCGAGTCGTGGTCGTAGCTCGGGCTGTCGCTGCCATCAGGGTCGTAGCTGGGGTCGTCTTCCCAAGGGGCGACTTCGCGTGGCTGCATGTCACGCACGGGCAAGGCTTGCACGGGTGCTGTAGGCTGCGGCTCGGGTTGGTGCGACGCTTGTGATGCACGGGGTTGCGCCACCAGTTGAGCCGCAGGGGTTGGCTTTGCAACGCTCGCAGCTGGAGCCGCAGCAACCGGTGCTTGTGCCGAAGCGGCACTTTGCGGATTAATTAGAGTTTTTTTTTCAGCCGAATCCGAAGCGGAACTTGCAGCTTGCGGTTTGAACGCCAGCAAGCGCAGCAGCACCATCGTGAGTGCTGCGTATTCATCGGGGGCCAAACCCAACTCTTGACGACCATGCAAACTCAAGCTGTAGAGCAGCTGGGTTTCGTCGGGTGGCATCACGCCTGCCAAACGCGTCATCTCGGTAGCTTCGGGGTCTGAGGCATCAGCCTCTGCCATGTCAGGCACGGCTTGCAACACGGCCATGCGTTGCAAGACCATCGACATGTCTTCTAGGGTCGCGGCAGCGCTCAGGCCATTAAGGCGCAAAGCTTCTGAGGTCTCCACCACTGACTTGCCATCTCCGTGAGCCAAGGCCTCAATCAAACGGAACACATGCGAGCGATCCGCACTGCCCAACATTTGGCGCACAGCGGCTTCTTGCAACTGGCCACCGCCGTAGGCAATGGCTTGGTCGGTCAAGCTCAGCGCATCACGCATGGAGCCGCGCGCAGCACGGGCCAACAGGCGCAAGGCTTGGGGCTCAGACGCAATGTTTTCTTGACCCAACACATGGCCCAAGTGCTCTAGCACCGTCTCAGGAGCCATAGGGCGTAAGTTGAACTGCAAGCAACGCGACAGCACGGTGACCGGCACTTTTTGCGGGTCGGTTGTGGCGAGCACAAATTTCAAATATTCGGGTGGCTCTTCAAGCGTCTTCAACATCGCGTTGAACGCGGTGTTGGTGAGCATGTGCACCTCGTCAATCATGAAGACTTTGAAGCGGCCTTGCACAGGTTTGTAAACGGCTTGTTCCAGCAAGCTTTGCACTTCGTCCACACCACGGTTAGACGCCGCGTCCAACTCGGTGTAGTCAACGAAACGTCCTGCATCAATGTCGGTACACGCTTGGCACACGCCGCAGGGTTCGGCGGTGATACCGCCCGTGCCGTCTAAGCCTTGGCAATTGAGCGATTTGGCCAACACGCGCGACACGGTGGTTTTACCCACACCGCGTGTGCCGGTGAACAAATAGGCGTGGTGCAAACGTTGGGTGGTCAGTGCATTGGTGAGGGCCTGCACGACGTGCTCTTGACCCACCATCTCTGTGAAGGTTTTGGGGCGATATTTGCGGGCGAGCACGAGGTAGGACATAAGCCGCTCATTCTAAAGCGTGCGCCCCAGCCTCAAAAAAGCTCAATGACCTCCTGCAACCACCCCAGTGCCAACCACGATCTAGACCTATGCCGCGCAGGCTAGCGCAGGCTTGATGCCTTGTAGAGGCGCACGTCCCGAAGGCTCAGTCGCCAAGGTGTTGATCAACAAATCGCCCATTTTTTCAAAATAAGCATTGGCCACGTCGGTCGGAACGATGTATTTGGTACGTCGATTGCCATCTTTGTAGATCAAATCAATCAATCCTTTTTGGCGTAACGATTCCACACGCCGGTGAATCGTGCCTGGACTTGCCAAATGAGTCATCGCCATGATTTGAGAAATGGTGAGCGGTTGACCTTGGAAGTCCGCCACGGCTATCGCACCCAAGAGCGGGATGCATGCGGGCGAGGCATGGGAAAGCATCGCATCCATTGGGTTTGCTTTGCTTTGAATTAAGTAATTGATATATACATCTTTTGAACGCATGAAATTCACCTCCCGACATGAGTGGATAAAAGAAACTAGCAGATGCAATTTAAATACACAAATAAATATATTCTGTTCGATAGAGCACAAAATCAATAATTTAATCAATCAACACCGAATAAAACAAATGCAAACCACCATGACACATGGCAACTCTGTGTGCGAACGCACAAAAATTGCGATACTGCCAGAATCGGACTTTCCCTAAATCCAGGTTGATTTCCAAGAAAAAACTAAAAATTTGTATTTAATTAATTTTAAAAAATAGCAATTACTAATTTAAAAAAACAGCAAGGCAGTTGTAAGAATAAGTAATCTTCTGACAGTGTTCGCAAACGCACAAAATTAAATACTTAGCAAGTCTACAATTTTATGACTCAATTCAAAACGATCAATTGGAAAGGCGAACTTTGTGCAATCACATGTCATGTATCCAATCAAAGCCAGCAACCGACTACTTGCTGCTTTATCGTCGCCTGAATGGGAAAGATGGCAAAACAAGTTTGAAATGGTTAATTTAAAACTTGACCAAGTGATTAATGAAACAGGAACAAAAATAAACCATATTTATTTCCCAGTCAATTGCATCATTTCACTCCAATATGACTTTCAAGACGGCGCCTCTGCAGAGTTTGCACAAGTAGGAAATGAGGGGTTATGCGGCGTATCGGCTTTTATGGGAACATCATCAACCAATAGCAAATCAGTTGTGATCGGCAGCGGCTCAGCCTACCGAATTAAAGCGGACTTCATGCTAGAAGAGTTCAATAACTCAAGCTCATTTAGACGGTTAATTTTGAAATATATGCAAGCGATGATGAGTTATGCATCCCAAACAGCTGTTTGCAATCGGCGTCATTCAATTGATCAACAACTCTGTAAAACTATTCTTCAAAATTTAGACAGAATCCCAGGTAATGAATTAACTTTCACGCACGAATTAATTGCAAAAACACTGGGCGTACGTCGTGAAGGCATTAGCCATGCCGCCAAGAAACTACAAAATGATGGGCTGATTAAATATACACGGGGTCATATATCCATTCTGAATCGCGACAAATTAACCCGACATGCGTGCGAATGCTATGGCATTGTGAAACAAGAATACGAGAAACTGATTCCATCTCCAATGTTATCCAGATTGATCAATTAAAATTTCGGCAATGCACTAAGCACTTATTTCAAACAGTGCCTGCATTTCTTCAGCACTTAAATTAAGTTGGGGCGCAGGTGCGGACATTTGGCTAGGCATGACGCATCCTTTCAAAATAATCGAATCATCCCGAACCAATACTTCTAGATCGTAAGCCCCCTCCTCAAGCGGGACATCTGTCAAAACAACCATGGTTTTTGTCAGCACAGCAAGACCTTCTTTGAGGAGCGCATCGAATGCAGCACCACGCTGGCTGTCACGTGTTTGCAGAACAACAGAGACTTTTAAATATGGCGTTTGAGGGCCAGATCGTGTCATGTGGCGCGCCCCTCGTTCATACGACAATCATTTGGTGACGAATGGCAAAACGTGTGAGATCTGCCGCTTTGTGCAGACCCAGTTTGCGCATGATATTGCGACGATGCACCTCCACCGTGCTGGGTGAAATATCCAAATTTCTGGCTATTTCTTTTGAGGTTCGCCCTACCGCGACCAAGCGCAGTACTTGCGCCTCGCGACGTCCCAACTCTCGCTTGATGGCAACCGCGCCCGACAATGGCACACCAACATCACGCGTGAGTTCATGCACTGAGTTTTCGCACAAATAACAGGCCCCAATGGCAGCCCGTCGAATGGCGACAATCAAATCGTCAATCTCACTGTTGAGTGAAATATGCGCCTTTGCACCTGCTTTTAATACATCACTGATGGAGACTCGTGAAATACCGCTTGAAATAACCACAAAGTTATTATTTTCCGAATGTGATGCGATCAATTCAGACAGGTAATTTCCATTCTGATCGACAGCACTATTACCAATCACAATTACATCTGGCATCAGGTTCTTGATATCGTCAAAATTAACACATTCGCTGTCACACACACCAATGACCTCAATTTCGGCATGCGTTCTCAACATAGCGGCAACGCCTTCTGCAATGACCTTTTGGTTATACGCAATGAAAACACGAATTGACATAGATGCACTTCCAAATTCAAATAGCTGATACCCAGCTGTCAAATCGAGAAATGTAGATTCAGATATAAAAACAAAATGCGTGACAACACACAAATAGAGGTATATCGAACGGATTACCTCAAATAACACTCTTGCATATGCAACGCCAAGGCAACGCGCCCTGAACAGTTGAGCTTTTGATAGATATGGTGCAGATGCAACTTGGTGGTACCTTCTGTGATAAGCAATTTTTGGGCAATTTTCTTATTCGGAAGTCCTTGACTGACCATTTTGGCAACTACCATTTCACGCGCTGTCAGCACCTCGGGCAACGAGGCATGAATGGTATTTTTATCTAATAACGTCGATACCATGTTGATAGCTAAATCCTTGTCTAGCCAGCGTTTTCCAGCGTAAACACTTTGAATACATTGTGTCAATATTTGCTGCGATTGGCACTTAGAGACCAAGCCCTGAACTCCCATATCAATCGCCACGCCCACATCTCGCATGCAAGCCCCTGTAAAGACGACAGGGTGAGTTCTGACCCGATTTCTCTGCATTTCCTCAATCAATGCCAATCCCGTTTTATTCTTAAAAATTAATTCTGTAATTAATATATCTGGCTTTAACTTAAGCACAGCCTCTAAGGCCGAATCAACATCGTGAACACATGATTTGATAGAAAATTCATCTCTATTTTTGAATAGATGTACCAATCCATCTAACACCACGGGGTGAGGATCTGCAAGAACAAGGTTAATGGCCATTTTTATCTCTTTATTTCTGCTCATGCCGTGAACCACTCAAGACAATCAAACAAAAAATGGGGGAACGACGATAACAAAATGAACACGAATTCCTAATTCTTTTAAACCATTAGTTCGATGACGAAGAACCGGTAATCGCAGCTCCTCCTTTATATGTGCGCTGACGAACCAATTAATTAATCGCCATCACTAAAAATAATCGGCCTTGGTTGCTTTGACGCATTTCAAGTTCGATTTATTTTCAAAAGGATTCCACTGATGACCTCTCCCACCCCTCTCTCACTCGGCGACAACACCACTAAACCCAACGCCACAAGCCAAGCCGCACATGAAGCACCGTGCCATTCGGAAGAATATGCAAAGAAGGTCAGTAAAACCATTGAGGAATTAAAAGCAGAAGCAGCAGAGCTGGTTCAACGCAGCTCACAGGCCTTGCAGCAGCAGTCCGATCAACTGCGAGCACAAGCGATCAAAGCGCGGGAATCAACGCTGAGCTATGTGCAACACGAGCCTGCCAAAGCCCTGCTGATTGCGGCAGGCGTGGGTGCTGCACTTGTCTTTTTAGGCAATTGGATTGGCCATCGCAACAAGCGCTGAATACAGCCTTTGGATGGCGGGGCACACATCACCATGAATACTGCGGATTTCATCACGACGATCTGGAACCTGCTTTTGGCTCGTCCACAACTGCTGGCGGATCACATGCGTGGCTACGCTGCGCTGATGCGGGACGAAACGGAATTGGCAATGGCCTATCTTCGTTACCGCTTAAGTTTGTGGGTGGCATGGGTCATCTGTGCGTTAGTATTTCTAGGTTTGCTAGGTGTGTCCGTGATGCTGTGGGCAACAACCCCCAATGCGTCACAGGTCCATGGTTGGGTTTTCATTGCGGTTCCGACGATCCCACTGACAGGCCTTGTCATGACGTGGATCGCATTGAACCGCCCACCCCCACAACCTTTGTGGGATGTGCTGCAAAAACAAATTGCAGCTGATATGGCATTGTTGAGCTCCCATGCCAACTGAACGCGAAGCCGATCCCGGCGCACAACTCGCACACTCAAGAGAAGCGATTGCGCAGTGGATCAAAGCGCAAAACACCCCACGCATCACGCCCATCAGTCCTCATGTGTTGTTGGGGTTGCTGTTGCTTGCCATTGGAGAAAGCGTTCTCAAACGTTCAGCGAAGTTACCCATGTCATCATCAAAATTGCCCAGCATGCATGATGCGGCGGAACTCGTGAAAACATCCACACGCAAACACCCAACATGGATGCTCGGGTTAGCCGTGGTCGCCGGAGCGGCCCTAGCCGCAAGCCGTCCTTGGCGCTGGCTCATGCTTAAAAAAACATGGTTTGGCTTACTGTCACAGCTCGTGCTTGCAGGGATGACGCAGCTGTTCAACCACAAATCTATCAACGATACATCGCCATAAATTTCAAATTAAAGATGTGTGTGAACACACATAAAACCTCAATGTCCAGATCTCATGCGCTGACCTGCCACGCGTTGCTGAGCATTATGGCGATTCAACCGCTAGGATATGACACTCTTTCGATTAAATCCAAACAGCAAAGGCCCCGAAATGGCAGATGATGTAAATATTTTGCGACAAGAAGTGGCTGTCATGCGCGAGGAGTTTCACGAACTCAAGCAAAGCTACCTCGATACCAATCGACGGTATGCAGACACCTTGCTGATGTTGCGTGGACTCACCCAACATGCCACAGAGTCTGCTGAACAAGCAGCCAAAGCTGCCGAGTTTTCTGCTCGCTGTTCTGAAAAATGTTTATCTGCCGCAAAGAGTGCTGCATCAATTCCAATGATTGAAACAGCCGAGGCTGCGTCGATCGCAGCGATCTCAGCCGCAGAGTCCGCAATACAAAGTGCCGCATCAGCCGCCTCAGCGGCGGCCGCGGCTGCACTTGCGGTGGCTCACCATGCAGAAGATGCATCGGCACAAGGTTCATCGGTGGCCGCTGAAGCTTCAAAAAAAGCGGCAGCTTTCGCCGCACAAGCGGTGTTGATGTCAAACAAAGCGGCTGAATATGCACGCTCCGCGAGGAAAGACAAGTCGGGTTAACAGAGCCTTACGATGTCGCACAACTAGAGAGGCACTCGATCGCATCGAGTGCCTTTTTTAATGCGCATTCACAAACCATGCGCACTGTCCATATGCAAGAAGTTATACCCAATCAAGTGGATTGTTGAGACAGGTTGATTTCCAGAAACTCATCACAGACAAAACAAGAAGGCAACGTGAACTGACTTCGGCTCACGCGATCTATCAAGTGGCGTCTAAGCAGCCAACACCAAAAGGTGTTTGGCAAAACTTTACGACTTTGTTTCAAAGGAAATCATCATGAAAAAACTCTCTTCTATCGCATTGGCCATCATTGCAACCACCGCCTCTGCATTTGCATTTGCTGATAACGGCAATGGCAACGGTGGTGGCAACGGCAACGGTGGCGGCCAACAGCAACAAAGCACGCCTACGTTGCAAGCCTCAGTCTTGGTGAACACAGCTGTCGTCAACAAAGCTGTTGGCTTCAACGGCAAAGCACAGCAAAACTTGGCATCTAACGTTGGTACCTTTGCATCGAATGTGACCGAAACGCAGTTGGTGGTCGCTAAAAACGCTTTACTCGTCAACAACGCCATGGGCGGCCAAGCCAACCAAAACATTGCATCTAACGTGGGCGAAGACGGCTTGCGCACGGCGACTGTCCAAGTGGCTTTCATCAAAGATTCTGCTTTGATCAACAAGGCCAGCTGGGGTGGCAAAGCGTTGCAAAACGTGTCTTCCAACAGCAACTGCTTGACTTGCCAATAAGTTGAGCTATCGATTGCAAGGTGATGCTAGGGGTGTTTCGCATCACAAGGTCATCACCTTGCTTTTTGATTTCGGAATAGGTTGATCATGACAACATTTGACACTTTCAAATTCGCAACGTGGCTTGCGCTGACATCTGTCGTCGCTCAAGTGGGTGCGCAACCCGTACCTGGCGAAGATCCAGTGACCTTGAATCAAAAGGTCACGCGCGAAATGCTGCCTCTCAACCCGATTGCGCCATCCGCTGCTCAAAACAACAACCAAGAAATGCCTTCATGGATGGAGGCCAAGCTGGCTCGTCTGCTTGCCAAAGCCTATTCTGCTGAAACAGCTGGCATACAAACCGATGCAAACATCGTGAACACCGTGGCCACCGATGGGCTACGAAAAGTCTGCATACAAGACCTTGCCAGTACCACCGCATCAGCTGCAACCGCAGGCCGCTACGGCCCCAAAACAGACCCTCAAATTGTTGTCTTACGAGGTGATCTCGTGAACATCTGCCGTTGACGTTTCGCACATCAACTCTTTCAAAACTTGGACACGTAAAGCTCATGATTTTTCACGCCCGATCTCTTCACGCCTTGCCAACTGTGCAACTGGCCAAAAAAACAATGTTGTGTATCTTGGCCATGTCCTTGACGGCGTGCAGCACGCCATCGGATATCCGAAAAGATGCGGCATTTCAAAGCTATGGCAATGCAGCCGATCGACCCACAGTGCGTCCCGTGCGGTCTATGTCAAGTTTTTCAGACTCATTGCAGTGCATGGATCGCTTACTTCGCGATGCGCAAATACCCACCACGCTGATCACCAGCAAACAAATTCCAGACTTCTCAACACGAGCACCCGTTGCAGCCAAAGAGATGGTCGTCACCGCCTTGTTGCAAATGTCGCGCCTCAGCAATGCGTTCAGGTATGTCGATTACGAAGTCGATTTGGTGCGTCAAGACACCGTGCAAAACCTGACCAACATTTTGCTCAACAACAACCAAATTCAACTGCAACGCCCGTCTTTGTACCTGTCCGGCGCTGTGTCGTTCGTTGATCAAAACGTCCTCAACAACCGCATGCAAGTTGGCACATCGGCATCACGCTTGGACACGGGGTACAGCAAAAACCTCAACGCCACAGTGATCGGCTTAGAGCTCCATTTGGGTGACTTTCGCACGCGCACACTCATTCCTGGCATGGACTCGGCCAACGAAGTGGTCATTGGCAACGGCGGCCAAGGCCTAGATTTGGCAGGTCGCATCAGTGAATACGGATGGCAATTCAACGTCGGCAAAGACTACGCGCAAGGTTCAGGCGCTGCGATCCGCACCTTGGTAGAACTGGCTGTGATTGAACTCACAGGCAAATGGGCACGTGTGCCGTATTGGCAGTGTTTGACGATGGAGCAAACGCACCCCAACTTTCAACGTCAACTTCGGGATTGGTATGACGAAGGCACCTTGGGTGTTCACCAAGCCTTGGTCAAGCGCTCGCTGATTGCCAAGGGTTACATGACCGAATACGACATGCTAGACAAGAACAATGTGCAAACTTTCCGTACTGCACTGGGGCGCTTCCAGTCGGACAACGGCATGGTGGTCACAGGCGTGGTCGATTTCAACACCTATGAACGCGCGCTGCGAGATTTCGTATCTCTCGACATAAACGGCAACTTGATGCGCTATGGCTGGACGCCCGCCGCACCTGACCCAGTAGACATGAGCCAAAGCAAGCAAGTGCCCCCCAGCTCAGGCAAAGCCTATGGCAAGCACGAAGACCCGCGCACCATTAACTTGCAGATTGAGAACGTGATGCTTGGGCGCTCGCAGTTTGAAGTAGGCGAACAAGTGTTCCTCTCAGCCACCGTATCACGCGCCTCGCACTTGGCTTGTTATTTGTCGAACGCCACAGGCGGTGTGATTCGCTTGATTCCGAACCCCATGTCCAACCGCTCACAGGTCGGCGCCAACCAAGCCATTCGCCTGCCAGATTGGATGAGCCCGAATCCTGGCTACATGATCGAGACAGCCTCTCCTGGCATTGAAGGCGTCTTGTGTGTGGCTACCGACGATGACGTGACACAGCGTTTGCCCGAAGCGTTGCAAGCCGAAGCGTTCACGCCCATGCAAGGCATCAAGGGCTTGCAAGACGTCACCAAGCACTACACCGATGCCTTGCCGAAAGGACAGTTCACATCGAGCACGATGGAATGGCAGGTGGCACCGCGTCGCATCAGCGTGCCAGGTAAACGTGGATAAGCGTGGGAACCGCACATGCGTATTCATTTTTACCTCTTAGGCGCGCTGTTGGCTGCAACCGCAAGCCAAGCACAACAACCCAGCCAAGATGGGCAACTACTCAGCCAGTCGTTACCAGACGTCGTGCCTTTGCTTGAGCCAAGACAAGAGAGCGGTAGCCCAGAGCTACCGACTCGCAACTTCAAATCTCTCTCGCCTGCGCAGACGCAAGAGTTGGAGCAACTGCGCACCATGGCCGAACAAACCACACGCACAACAGGACATGACGATGCAGTTGTGGCACGTGCGGCTTGGGTCTTAGGTCTGCTGTATTTGCACGGCACGGGTGTTCGTGCCGATGCCGCACAAGCGCGCCATTGGTTTGAGACGAGCTACGACAAAGGCGAAGTCATGGCCAGTGCGGGATTGGCATGGTGCGAGCTACAAGGTTGTGGTCATTTTCCTGATCCCAATCAAGCCAAGAAGTGGATTCGCATCTTGGAAAGAATTGACACACCGCGCGCCAATTACTTGACTTGGGTTTCCAAGACGCTGCTCTCACCGATCAATGGGAAAAATGGCAATTTGCCGAATCGTCATTTGTTGGTGGCAGCCGCAAATGCAGGGGATGTGCATGCACTTATAGAGTTAGGCATTGAAAGCGCAGCGCTCAACAAAACAGACAAGGCCTTGATTTACTTTGACCGTGCATCGGCACGTTCACCCATCGCAGCAGCAAATGCCAAGCTCTTGCGGGACAGGCAAGCACAACAGCAGGCTGCAGCTCAAACCAAAAAATCCAAACCTATCACCCGCGCCGATGCTGAAACCCTGTTCCATGAGGCACAGAAATACCACCGTGGCGAAGGCATTCCCGTCAATTACAACGAGGCTGTTCGGCTTTACAAAATGGCCGAACGCTTGGGCAGCATCGAGGCCAAACGCATGTTGGACTTGATCTTTGCGCGCACCCAACCAGACGGCCAAGTTGACATGGTGTGGATGCGGCAATTGAGTGATGCCGATGTCACGGGGAAAACGCCGCACTTCAACAGCCAATCGGCCATCAAACTGCTACGACGCGAACCCACCCCGCTGTACGACTTGTTGCCCAAGTTATGGAAAGAGGATATGCGCTATTGACTCAATTGAAATCCAAACTTTTCAATAACACACGTCTCAACGATGGTCGCTTGCGGACTCAAACAGCTCCAGCGACTTCCCCTTTGACATGTACATCATGGCGCTTAGATGCCGTTCACTCATACCAGGAGATCATCATGACTTTGTTTAAAAAAATATTGGTTCCAACAGATGGCAGCGACACCTCGAAGAAAGCGGTCGCCACAGCACTTCAACTTGCGCTTGAAAGAAAAAGTCAAGTTCGCCTGATCCATGCCGTGGATGAATTAGCCTATGTTTCTAGCCATGAATACTCGGGCGAAATGGTGGCCTATGCGCGTGACTATGGTCACAAAATTTTGGCCGAAGGCTTGGAGCAAATGAAAGCCATGGGCATTCAAGGAGACACCAAGCTGATTGACTTTGCAGGTGCTCGACTAGGCGATACCGTGTCGAAAGAAGCGCTCGCGTGGGGGGCTGATTTGATAGTGATAGGCACACACGGACGCCGTGGCGTTGGTCGACTCTTGCTGGGCAGTGGTGCCGAGCAGGTAACTCGGCTCGCCCCTGTCCCCGTGCTGATGATTCGCAATCCCGAAACTCAAGAAAGCTGAGTCACAAGCCAAGGACTTTTTTGGCCATGCGGTAACCCGCTTGAATCAATTGCTCAATGCTCTTAAGCGAAAAGTCATAACCCTTGGCAAACGGCACATGGTCACTGTGTTCCCGCACGATACGTGTGATGGCCAGCGGGGCTGCTGCGCCCATCAACTGAATGAACCGTGGTTGGTGCTGAATGCGGTTGGCTTCTTCCGCTGGAAGCGCGCGCACGATTTCCTCCACCAAGCTCTGATAGTCTCGTACTGTTTCGCTCATTTTCCAATCGCTATGAATGCGCTCGGCATACACAATTTCGTCACGCCGCCCTATCACATCCGCTATGTTTTGCGGCAGCAACCTGCGTTTGCCTGGAAACAAATCAATGACGAACACACGCTTGCCCGCAGAGCCGCAACGCGCCAACACATCCTCCAACGGAGAATTACTGACGATGCCGGCGTCCCAATAGTTTTTTTGACCAATCGATGTCCAAGCAAATGCGGGAGGCAAACTACCACTGGCCATCACGTGTTCAGGCGTGATGTCATCGATGTAGCTGTCAAACATCGTCAACGTTCCGGTTTGCACATCCACCGCTTGAATCAGCAGACGAATGGGACTGGCTTTGAGTTGACTGAAGTCAACGTATTTCAGCAGCAGGTCTTTCACCGGCGTCATGTCGTAAAAACTTATCCAACGACAAGGTATGCGGTTAGGCATGAACATGGATGTGAGCCAACGCGGTTTGAAAAATTTGGGAACCCCAAACAGCATGGCATGCTGAGACGCAAAGAAGCGACGTAAATTCTCTTCAGGAAGCTCGGGCAAGGCAACGGCCAGTTCATGCCAAAACGCTTTCAGCGCAGCAGCGGCATCGTGTGGATGGCTGGCGATGATTGCGCCGTTGAATGCCCCGATAGAAATACCAGCCACGATGTCGGGCCTGATGCCCGCGGCTTGCAAGGCACTGATAGCACCGCACTCAAAAGCCCCAAACGCTCCGCCACCTTGCAAGATGAAGATGGTTTGGTTAGGAATCTGATTCAAGCGAAAGTCTAGGTTCGACAAATCAGGCTTCAACGCATGAAGGTTCACGCAATGCTTGATCAACGTTTCCGTCACTTTGATTTCATCCGTCGGTCGACCCAAGGCAAACATGCCACGCGGAATGTCGTTTTTCAAAAAAAACGAAGCGTATGAGCCATTCGTCAATGAACCCCGTTCAATTTTCTCTGCGTGTTGATTGACAACACCCAACAAGGTAAAACTTTGGTCGAACACATGGCTGTAAAAGTAGCTCACCTCGTGATAGGGCAGGTGGTGACCGAGCATGTTGTGTGCCGCCACACGCCCCTGCTTGACCGCGTTGTCCCAATGCTCGATACGACGGCGACAGTTAAACACTTCGTCGTCAAAATTGGCCACATCTCCCGCCGCAAACACATGGGGGTTGTTGGTGCAAAGAAAGCGGTTTACACGCACGCCGTTGTCTAACTTGAGTCCACTGTGTTTCAAAAAATTGAGATCTGGCTCAACACCCGCTCCGATCACCACCAAATCGCAAAGCAAGGTTTTGCCTGTTGTCGTCATCACCGATTCGACAGTGGTTCGCCCTTGGAAAGAAACCGGTGTGTCCCCCACCAAAACTTGTACGCCCTTGGCTTGCAAATGTTGCTGAAAGTACTTTGAAATTTCGGGTGTGCTGAGTTTTTCTAAAACGCTGTCACGCTCAATCAGCGTCACCCCTAAACCTTTTTGGCGCAATGAGGCTGCCACCTCAAGCCCCATCAAGCTTCCACCAATCACCACAGCTTGGCGGGCGTGTTGCATGCTGCGCCAAATCGCTTGCGCGTCTGACAACGTACGTAAGTGATGAACCCCTTGCAAGCGCTCACCGGCAATGGCCAAACGCATGGGTTTGACGCCTGTTGCGATGAGTAGTTTTTTGTAATGAATTAATTCATGGGTCAGCGTGCGCAAGGTGTGTTGAAGTGGCTGCACCGACGTGACCAAGGTGTTCAGACGTACGTCAATCGACAACTCTTGGTACCTAGAGGCCGGCAAAATCAAAATAGGCGCAGGCACCTCATTGCTGAGCAATAACTTCTTGGACAACGGCGGTCGTTGATACGGCAGATGTGCCTCTTGTGTCAGCAACAGAATTCGCCCTTGCGCGCCTTCGTTTCTGAGCGTCTCAGCAGCCGTGACGCTTGCCAGACCTCCACCCACAATGACAAATTCAAAATGATTGGCCACCGCACGCTTCAGGATTTAAGACGCCATTCTGGACAAATAGACTCGGCAAGCACCTCAGGGTAATGCCTGTACTGAATAGGCTTGCGCTCCCGTGGAGGAAGGCTGAAATACACCAGTCCGCACCGAAATCCAGTTTGTGAGCCATCAGACATCAACAAGTTGTGGCAATTGCGACAACTTGGCATCTGTTGGATGGATGAATCAAATGTTTTACGCATACCGAATCACATCAAACGAAGACAGACGCAATGTACGAACAGCAGTGCAATCTCACCGTGCGTCATCACACGTAGAACTGATAAACGTGATCACCCGATGGGTGAGCCATCGCACACAAGAGTTGGGCACTCTGTCGCTAGACTTTTTTCACCCCTCGTTTATGAAATGCGCATGTGATCAATAGACCTCAAATTTGCCAGTCACCTGATCGATCTACCGCGGATCTAGCCTTTGCGCTAGATCGTCAGTTGCAGGTTGCTTTAGCCGCTCTTACAGGTGGACTCTCCCCTATTTCATTGGCACTCGCCAGCACCGATTGGGCATATCACTTAAGTACATCGCCCAGCATATTGATGTGTCACACCTTAGAAACTTGGCACCAAACCCTTGAGGCCCATGCCACAAAGAAAGACCTGACCGTCGGTGATCCACGCTATGCCGATGTCAATTGGCAAATGTGGCCCTTCTCAAGCACAAAGGATATGCATCACATGGTGGAATCGTGGTGGAGCAAAGTAACCCAACTGCGAGGCATGGAACACCATCACCAAGATGTGATGCATTTTTTTATTCGGCAATGGCTAGACATGTTGTCGCCAACCAATTCGCCGTGGTTGAATCCGACCATCTTAAAAACCATGTATGACACACATGGGGCCAGCGTGACACGCGGCATGGCCCATGCCATGGATGATTGGCGCGACAGCCAAGGGCTACCGCGCTTTAAAAAGGAAATCCAATATCACGTGGGCACCGATGTGGCATGCACGCCGGGGCATGTGATTCATCGCAACCATTTGGCGGAGCTGATTCAGTACACCCCCAGCACATCACAGGTCCAGCGCGAACCGATCTTCATCGTTCCCTCGTGGATCATGAAGTACTACATCCTTGACCTCTCCCCCACCAACTCAATGGTCAAGTACTTGGTCGAGCAAGGCCACACTGTTTTCATCCTGTCTTGGCGCAACCCCGATGCGTCCGATGCCTTGCTCGATATGCGCGACTATCTAGAACTTGGTGTTTTGAATAATTTGGCGGTGGTGACCGAACGCACACAAGGTGTGCCAATCCATACCGTGGGGTATTGCTTAGGCGGCACATTGTTGGGGCTAGCCGTTGCTGCGCTCTCAAGACAGGGCACCATCAAAGGTGCAGAAAGAATTGCCCCCTTGGCATCGATGACCTTGCTCGCAGCGCAGCTTGACTTCAGCGACCCTGGTGAGTTGGGTGTGTTCATCGATGAACCTCAAGTCGCTTTGCTGGAAGACATCATGGCTGAACAAGGCTTCTTAACGGGACGACAAATGGGGGCTTGTTTTCAGTTCTTGAAAGCTCGTGATTTATTTTGGTCTGCCCGCATTCGCGAATATTGGCTGGGGCAACCCGACGTGATGAATGACTTGATGTTTTGGAATGCCGATGTCACCCGCATGCCCGCATCGATGCACAGCGAGTACCTGCATAAGTTCTATTTGCACAACGCGCTCGCATTGGGCCAATATGAAGTGGACGATGTGCCGATTTCACTCTCAGACATTCGTTTACCCGTCTTTGCAGTGGGCACGGTCAAAGACCATGTCACCCCTTGGCAGTCGGCCTACGAAGTCAGCCGCCTCACCCAATCCGAAGTGACTTTCATTTTGGCCAGCGGTGGCCACAATGCGGGCGTTTTATCACCGCCCAATGCCACCGATCGCAGCTATCAACAACTCACCATGCCGTTGGATTTGCGCATCGAATCGCCCCAGTCTTGGCAGCATCTGGCCCAGTCCATCGACGGATCGTGGTGGCCCGCATGGCATGCATGGCTTGTGGCACACAGCACTGGCACCGTCCCAGCAAGCCAGCGCGAAGCCATGGATCCCATCGCCAAAGCCCCTGGCACTTATGTTTTTGTGCGATACGACGACTGAGTCAGTCGATCTATGTGTTTTAGCGAACGAATTTTTTAAACAGAAACCCTGACACTGACATTGAGCCCATGCATGACTCATTCCATCCAACCATTTTTTGACCTCACCAACAGGGTAGCTATATGAAAGATCAATCCATGTCCAACCTCAATTTACTCACGCAATCGAGCTCGCTCTACAGCAATTCTTTTGCCCACTACATGAAGAAATTCATGGAACTGGCTGTCAAAGAAAATGCCAAGATCATGGAGAAAGCACAAACGCGTTATTTAGATATTTTTCAAGCCAAAAACTCCGCTGCTGCCATGCAGTTGACATCTGACCACATGGCCGCACTTGCCAATGATTGGATTGAGTTTGCGTTGAAAACAAACTCGATGGGTTACCAAGAACACTTGGCCTTCATGAATGCACTTCAAAAACAGCTGATTGAAAGCAGCGAATCATTGAGTTCGTCCATTGACCACATCCCCAACGGATCTTTGGCCAGCTCAGCGTTGATGCTCACCGCATTCAAATCGGCCCTAGAAATGAGCAACCATGTGATCGACTCCGCGCAAGTGGCCTCCAAACGCACCGTCGAATTGGCGAACCAATCGTGGAGCGCGGCATCGAACCACCACAGTGCACTCAAAGAAGTCAAGGCAACAAAAAAGCAAGAAGCTTGATGCACTTGGGGCTTGAAAAACTCGCTTGTGTCCTACAATTGAGTTCGACGGGCCTCCTCACATGGTGAAGCGGCCAACTGGGTCAGGCGGGGAACCGAGCAGCCCTAACTGTGGAGCCAGTGCTGAGGGTCGGGCCCGTCACCTTCATCTTTTTTTCTTTACCCGCTAAAGAAATCCTCAACTCCTGCCGATACAGGTGTGATGGCCGAAGAAACCTCAGAAGCAACACCCGACGCAACCTCAAGCACGCCCGAAGTGCCCGAGGGCGTTGTCGCGTCTGTTGAAGCCGCGCCCGCATCCGAACCCACACCGCCACCTGCTGCCACCCAAGCACCCGCGACTGCAGCACCTGTGGCGGATACCCCCTCTGAGCCAGCCCCCCCCAAAGAGCCCGATGCACTTCAGCCGTTCATCGACAAAGCGCATGCCACCGTGCAAGATGAAGTGGATGCCAAAGAGCTGAACAAGTTTTTGCGCGCGCACATCAAAACGTTCCGCGAAGAGTGGGAGTCTTGGTCAGACAGTGCCAAAGACACCTACACCCACATGATGACGGCGCAATTGCTACAACGCAAAGCAGCGGCCATTCAAATTGGTTTAGGCAATGTCTTCAAGCTGCCCAATCCTTCTGCGCAAACTGAGCTGATGCAGTCGATTCAGCACTCACAGGTCAAAGCGGCCAAGCGTTACCCCGCGATTGATCTTCCGCCCAAACTGCGCGGCATTACTTTTTAAGCGTTTTCGCTAAGAGGTATTCGGCCAAGCTGGCGTTGCCAAGGCGCACACCACTGCTGCCACTGTCTTGCGCCACCGCGCCTCGTATTTGCTTGATCAACAAGCCCTTCACATCGCCCTGCAAGGCTTGCGTGCGCAACTCGACATAGCGCACCTGCGCTTTGGTTTTGTCCATCTTCGATTCGGACATGGCTTGCAGCCACAACCCATCGTCACGCTTGCCCGCTTCAAGCTCACGCAAGACCAAGGCGCGAACCATGTTGGAAGATGACTGAGACATACATAGGCTCCGAAAAAACAAAGAGTGCCGCAATTCTGCCAGTTGAAGTAGTAAATTCGGCAGATCAATACTCTTCATCACGTCCATGCCTGAACTGTTTGGCTCTGATGCCTACGCCCCCAAAGACATCGCCCTCAAAGTTGAAACCGTGGGCGTGGCCAAAGCGCACATGGCCACCCTGCCCTTGGTCATGCTGGGCTTGCTGGCCGGTGCCTTCATTGGTTTGGGCGGTCTGTTTTTTGTCATCGTCAAATCAGATGCCAGCCTGAGCTTTGCCGTCAGTCAACTCTTGGGTGGTTTTGTGTTTTGCCTCGGCCTCATCTTGGTGGTCATTGCTGGAGCCGAGCTGTTCACAGGCAACAACCTGCTGGCCATGGCTTGGGCCGATGGGCAAATCACCACCCGAGAAGTGCTGCGCAACTGGTTGTGGGTGTGCGCTGCCAACTTTGTAGGCGCCACAGGCCTAGCGCTGCTGGTCTACCTGAGCGGTCACACGCACGCCAACGGCGGCGCGATTGGCGCAACGGTGTTGAAGATTGCACTCAACAAACAAAACTTGGCCTGGGACGAAGCGTTTTTCAGAGGCGTGCTGTGTAACGTGTTGGTGTGCATGGCCGTGTGGATGGCCATGGCCGGTCGCAGTGTGATGGACAAGGTGATTGCCATCGTCTTCCCCATCACCGCTTTTGTAGCTGCGGGGTTTGAGCACAGCATTGCCAATATGTATTTCATGCAGCTCGCGCTCATCATTCAATACTTTGAGCCAGTTGCTGCAGCCAACGCCCTTGGCGTAGCGAGTAATGCGCTGAGCGTGGCAGGCATGTTGGGCAACTTGGTACCCGTCATTTTGGGCAACCTTGTGGGCGGCAGCGTGTTTGTGGGCTTGGTCTACCACCTCATCTACCGCGTAGCAGCAACCGCGCAGCCAGCCACACCGCCGCGAATCGAGAAGAATTAATCGTTGGTGGCGGCGTTCATCGCCTCCACCATGCCTTGCAGCAGGGTTTCGGCTTCGTGCGCACCCGACAAGCCCACTTGACGGTTGAAGATGAAAAACGGCACACCGGTGATGCCCATTTCACGTGCCGCCTTGTCGCTGTCAATGGTTTGGCTGTGCAGTTCCGAGTTTTGCAAATGCGACTCAGCCACTGCGCGGTCCATGCCTGCGGATTCGGCAATGTCCATCAGCACGGCAGCCTCGGTTAAGTCTTTGCCTTCTAAGAAATAAGCCTTGAAAAAGGCTTCCACCATCGCGTCTTGTTGCAGACCGGGCTCAGACACCGCAATCAGGCTGTGCGCCACCACGGTGTTGGGTTGGCGACTGATTTTGTCAAACGCGAATGAGATCCCCACCTCTTTGCCCACGGCGGCCACGCGGTCGTAAATGGCGGTGGCTTCGTCACCAAATTTATTGCTCACATACTCTGCGCGGGCCATGCCTTCGGGCGCCATGTCGGGGTTGAGCTGAAACGTGTGCCAGCGAACTTCGGGGTCCACGTCAGGATGCTGAACGGCCAAAAGTGCCAACGCACGTTCTAAGCGGCGTTTGCCCACATAGCACCAGGGGCACACAACATCGGAGACAACATCAATGGTGAGAGTTTTCATGGGGGTACTTGGTTTCTGCCACAATGCCCCAACTGTAGCTCTATCGCCAATTGAAAGAGGAAATAAAACCATGGCCAGCGATTTGATCAAACACATCACCGACTCCAGCTTTGAAGCAGACGTTCTGCAAGCTGACAAGCCCGTCTTGGTGGACTACTGGGCCGAATGGTGCGGTCCTTGCAAAATGATTGCCCCCATCTTGGACGAAGTGGCTACCGCCTATGAAGGCAAGCTGCAAATCGCCAAGATGAACGTGGACGAAAACCGCGACATCCCCGGTAAATTGGGCATCCGTGGTATCCCTACCCTGATGGTGTTCAAAGGCGGCCAATTGGCAGCCACCAAAGTGGGCGCCATGAGCAAAGCCCAGTTGACCGACTTCATCAACCAGCAATTGGCCTGATTCGAAGAGTTGGCCTAATTCATAGCGCCAATCGTCCCCCCATAAAAAGCCCGCAGATTGTTCGATCTGCGGGCTTTTTTCCTGTCATAATTCAGACCGAATTCACCTTGCAGCCCATGAGGCTACTCGGCTCCCCATCAGGGCTTGAATTCCGGTCTAGAGGTATTTCTCTCCTCGCTGCGACCTCCCCCCACCTTATTTGTTTAACGAACTCCCGTTTTGGAGTCCCAAGATGCATCTGAACGAACTCAAGGCACTGCATGTGTCTGAAGTGCTGAAACAAGCCGAAGCCCTCGAAATCGAAAACACAGGCCGCATGCGCAAGCAAGAGCTGATGTTTGCCATCATCAAAAAGCGCGCCAAAGCGGGCGAACAAGTGTTTGCCGATGGCGTGCTCGAAATCTTGCCCGACGGCTTTGGCTTCTTGCGTAGCCCCGACACCAGCTACACCGCCTCAACAGACGACATCTACATCAGCCCCAGCCAAGTGCGCCGCTTCAACCTGCACACCGGCGACATGATCGAAGGCGAAGTGCGCATCCCCAAAGACGGCGAGCGTTACTTTGCCTTGACCAAGCTCGACAAAGTCAACGACGACCTGCCTGAGAACAACAAACACAAGGTCATGTTTGAGAACTTGACCCCCCTGTTCCCCCGCGAACAGATGAAGCTCGAGCGCGAAATCAAAGGTGAAGAAAACATCACCGGCCGCATCATCGACATCATTGCGCCCATCGGCAAAGGCCAGCGCGCCTTGGTCGTCGCCCCGCCCAAGAGCGGTAAGACCGTGATGATGCAACACATCGCCCACGCCATTTCGGCCAACTACCCCGACGCCCACATGATGGTGTTGCTGGTGGACGAGCGCCCTGAAGAAGTGACAGAAATGCAGCGCTCGGTCAAAGCTGAAGTGATTGCCTCAACATTTGACGAACCCGCCGCACGCCACGTGCACGTGGCCGAAATGGTGATCGAACGCGCCAAGCGTTTGGTGGAGCTGAAGAAAGATGTGGTCATCTTGCTCGACTCCATCACACGGCTCGCCCGCGCTTACAACAACGTGGTGCCTTCATCGGGCAAGGTGTTGTCAGGCGGTGTGGACTCCAACGCCTTGCAACGCCCCAAGCGCTTCTTTGGCGCGGCCCGTAAAGTGGAAGAAGGCGGCTCACTCACCATCATCGCCACTGCCTTGGTCGACACTGGCAGCCGCATGGACGAAGTGATCTTTGAAGAATTCAAAGGCACTGGCAACTGCGAAATTCACCTCGACCGTCGCTTGTACGAAAAGCGCGTGTTCCCTGCCATTCAACTCAACCGCAGCGGCACTCGCCGCGAAGAGTTGTTGTTGCCACCCGAGATCTTGTCCAAGACCCGCATCCTGCGCCAGTTCATGTACAACATGGACGAAATCGAATCCATGGAAATGGTTTTGAAGAGCATGAAGGCGACCAAGTCCAACGTCGAGTTCTTCGACATGATGCGTCGCGGCGGTTAATCCGCAAATCAATTCGGCACCAAAAACTCCCGACTGATGCTCACGCCTATTTCATTCACGCGGTCCAAAAACTGCGTGAGGTAGGCGTGCAAACCATTCGCCAAAATTTCTTCAATGCGGCTGAACTCCATCTCGGCGCACAGCTTGCCCGCGCGGCGATAGCTCTCTAACGAGCGATCGTCCGAAACCATCGAGATGTTGTTGACCACCTCGTTCAAACACGCATGCAGCGAGCGCGGCATGTCGGCGCGCAAGATCAGCAACTCGGCCACGCGCTCGGGGTGAATCACATCGCGGTAGACCTTGCGGTAAATTTCAAAGCCGGACACGCTGCGCAAAATCGCGCTCCAATGGTAGAAGTCGTGCTGCTCGGTTTTCTCTGTGCCATCGGCAAACAAGTCGCCATGCACGGCATGAAACTTCACATCCACCAAACGTGCGGTGTTGTCGGCCCGCTCAAGGAAAGTGCCCAAGCGCATGAAGTGCAAGGCTTCATCCATCAACATCGTGCCCACAGTCACGCCGCGTGAGAGGTGCGAGCGGAACTTGACCCATTCAAAAAACTCACCGGGATCAGTCTCTAACAAACCACTCTTCAAGAGGCGGTTGAGTTCCAACCAAGTTTGGTTTTGGGTTTCCCACACTTCGGTGGTGAGGCTGCCGCGCACAGCGCGTGCGTTTTCACGCGCAGCACGCAGACACGAGATGATGGACGATGGGTTGTTCTCGTCCTTCACCATGAACTCCATCACGCGTTGTGGCGTGATGTCACCGTGGCGCGCTTGATAGGCGGGCAGCAACTCGCTGATGGACAGCAAGCCTTCCCAGCCCAGCAACGCCACTTCGGCAGACTGAGGCAGCAAAGAGGTTTGGTAATTCACGTCCAGCAGGCGTGCGGTGTTCTCGGCCCGCTCGGTATAGCGGGACATCCAAAACAGGTGGTCAGCGGTACGGCTCAGCATTGTTAAACCTCAAGAATCCATGTGTCTTTGGTGCCGCCGCCTTGGGACGAGTTCACCACCAGTGAGCCTTCTTTCAGCGCCACGCGGGTCAGGCCGCCGGGCACCATTTGCACGGTCTTGCCGCTCAACACGAAGGGACGCAAATCGATGTGGCGCGGCGCGATGCCACTCTCCACATACGTGGGGCAGCTCGACAAGCTCAGCGTCGGTTGCGAGATGTAGCCGTCAGGCTTGGCCAGCAACACTTGGCGGAACTCTTCAATCTCAGCCTTGGTCGCCGCAGGCCCCACCAACATGCCGTAGCCGCCAGCGCCGTGCACTTCTTTCACCACCAGCTCGCTCAAATGTGCCAGCGTGTAGTCGAGGTCTTCTTGCTTGCGGCACTGAAAGGTGGGCACGTTGTTGAGGATGGGCTTCTCGCCCAAATAGAACTCAATCATTTGCGGCACATAGGGGTAGATGGATTTGTCATCGGCAATGCCGGTGCCCACCGCGTTGCAAATGTTCACATGGCCTGCTTTGTAAACCTCCATCAAACCGGCGCAGCCCAGCGTCGATGTGGAACGGAACACACTGGGGTCCAAGAAGTCATCGTCCACACGGCGGTAAATCACGTCCACGCGTTTGGGCCCGCGTGTGGTGCGCATGTAGACAAAGTTATCTTTCACAAACAGGTCTTGGCCTTCGACCAACTCCACACCCATTTGCTGCGCCAAGAAGGCGTGCTCAAAGTAAGCGCTGTTGTACATGCCGGGCGTGAGCACCACCACAGTCGGGTTGTCGGTGGTGGACGGGCTGCTGGCACGCAAAGTTTCTAGCAGCAAGTCGGGGTAATGCGCCACTGGGGCCACGCGGTGTTGGCTGAACAACTCGGGGAAGAGTCGCATCATCATCTTGCGGTCTTCCAGCATGTAGCTCACGCCGCTGGGCACACGCAAGTTGTCTTCGAGCACGTAGTACTCACCGTTGCCTTGTGCATCGGGCGCACGCACGATGTCGATGCCGCTGATTTGCGAATACACCTGATGCGGCACATCCACCCCATGCATCTCGGGGCGGTACTGCGCATTGTTCAAAATCTGCTCACTTGGAATGAGGCCGGCTTTGAGAATGTTTTGTTCGTGGTACACGTCGTGGATGAACATGTTCAACGCATTCACGCGTTGCACCAAGCCTTGCTGCATGCTCGTCCACTCGTGGGCGGGAATGATGCGAGGAATCAAATCAAACGGAATCAGGCGTTCGGTGCCTGCACCGTCTTCATCCTTGTCGCCATATACAGCAAAGGTGATGCCGACACGACGAAAAATCATCTCGGCTTCTTCACGCCTGTCGCGCATGGTCTGTGGATCTTGACGCTTGAGCCAATCCAAGTAGTTCCGGTAGTGGGGGCGCACCGCGCTGTCGATAAACGGCAGCTGGGCATACATTTCATCAAACTTGTGCATCGTGGGAACTCCTAGCACCTCTTACGCAAGTTGGATGCCAGCTCTCAGAATAGGTGTTGCCAATAGCGTTGTCTTTGATTTCGCTCACATTGCACCAACTTGGGTTGCTCGCTGCGCCATGTCGACGCACCACAACGGGGTGTCTGCACCACAAGCACCCCTAAATCGCTGTAACGCCGCAGCACATCAGGCCTAGGGTGACCAAAGCGATTGCGATAGCCCGCTTGCACGATAGCAACGCTGGGCTGTACCACTTCTAAAAAAGCTTGTGTGGATGACGTGGCGCTGCCGTGGTGCGGCACCAGCAACCAATCGGCTTGTAGGGCTTGGCCGCTTTGCAGCAGGTCTTGCTCTTGTGCGGCTTCAATGTCACCTGCCAGCAAGGCCGATGTGTTGTACGCACTCACGCGCACCACACAACTCAGCGCATTGGGTTTGAGCTTGCGTTCATAGTCACTCGCGCTCGGGTGCAGCACCTCAAACCGCACACCATCCCACGTCCAAGATTGCCCGCGTTCGCAACGCTGCATGCGGCCTAGCTGTTGCAGCGGGTGATCGGTCGCAATTGAGGTCAACACATCTGCTTGTGGCTGCATGGCCATCACCGCAGGTGCGCCGCCGCTGTGGTCGCTGTCTTGGTGGCTGATGACGATGCGGTCGAGCCGTTCGCCCCACGCACGCAGCAGTGGCACCAGCACACGTTGGCCCGCATCGGTCTCGGCCGAGTAGCGCGGCCCTGTGTCGTACAGCAAGCTGTGCGTGGCCGTGCGCACCAGCACCGCATGGCCCTGCCCCATGTCGGCTGCGATCAATTCAAACGTGCCATGCGCAGGGCGCGGTGTTTGCCAGCTGAGCACGGGCAGCACCAAGACCATGCCAAACCAACGCAGCCACATCGGCACGCGCATGGCCCACACGCCCATACCTACCAGCGCAGCAGCGCCCGCCCACAAAGGCGCAGCAGACGCCGACCACTGCGCCCACGACACACCCGCGCATGCTTTGAGGCCCGACAACAACCACTGCAAAGCGTCAGCCGCCATGCTCCATGCGAACGGCAACACCAGCCCCAACAAACACAGCGGCGTCACCACCAAGGTCACCCACGGCACAGCCACCATATTGGCGAACAACCCCACCACAGACACTTGGTGAAACAGCAGCAAGGTCAGCGGCGCCAAGCACACACTCATCAGCCACTGCTCGCGCCACAGGCGTTGGGCAGCGGCCCACAGCGTGCTGGCAGGCGCAGGCGAACCCGAGGCAAACAACACCCCCACTGCCACAAAGCTGAGCCAAAACCCCGCTTGCATCAGCGCCCACGGGTCCAGCGCCAACACCACCGCACACACGCTCAACCAAACCTGCACCCAAGGCCAACGCAAGCCATACACACGCAGCAGCGTGACCACCCCCAGCATCCACACCGTGCGCTGCGCAGGCACACCCCAACCCGTGAACACCGCATACGCCAGTGCCACCGCTACAGCACACACGCTGGCAGCGATGGGCGCGGGCAGCCACAAACTCCAAGGCCTGCACGGCGACCACACATCGCTGCGCCGCCACAGCCAGCCCACACAAAATGCAACCAACCAAGCGAGACCCGTGATGTGCAAACCCGAAATCGCCATGAGGTGCGCCACGCCCGTGGCACGAAACACATCCCAATCCGCACGCTCAATCGCCGCTTGGTCGCCCACCAACAAGGCCGCCACAATGCCCGCCGTTGCACGGTCGGCCACGCGCGCATCGATGGCGCTGCGCACGCGCTGACGCAACCGCTCTACGGGATGTGACCATGTGCTGCCTAACCATTGCGGTGATGCGTCTTTGGCCCCGTTGCGCACATAGCCTGTGGCTTGCAAGCCCTGCTCCCACAGCCACAGCTCGTAATCAAAACCATGTGGGTTGATGTGGCCGTGCGGCGCTTTGAGCCGCACCGCCAATTGCCAACGATCACCAGGGCGCAAGTCTGTGGGTGGCGCTTGCACTTTGTCGTCACTGCCGTTCAGGCGGTTGCCATACCAACCCAGCAGCAACTGAGGCGGCAGCTGGACCAGTGCGCCGTTGGCTTCGCGAGCCGACTCCACCTCGAAGCGAAAGCGCGCACTGTCTTCCATGCGCTGCGGCAAATTGGCCACGATCCCCACCACGTGCAAAGTGCGGCCTTCGAGTGCAGGGTTCAAATCGTTTTGTGCGTAGTGGCTGGCCCGTGCGCCTGCTTGGACAAAAGCCAACACAGCTGACAACACACCCATCCATGCAAACCTCACCGCGACTTGTACCCAAGAGCCAGCCAACACACGGCTGATGCGCACAACAGCAAAAGCACTCACCACAGCCGCTGCACCCAAGCCCCAATACACCTCCCCCGCCCACAACTGCGCCTGCTGCAACTGCAAAGCCGTGCCCGCAATCCAGCCCAGGGCCAAAGGTGTGATGACTGAAAACATGGCCGCATGTTCAACCCAATGCGGCGACACGTGGGCGATGCCCACTCACAAGTTAAAAAGCCCCAACCATTCGGCAGGGGCTTGATGCATCTAAAAGGTGTTGGGTTTAGCCCGCAGCAGCCTTAGAACCACCGCACACTTCTTTCTTCAAAGCGGCCAGATAGGTGTTGGGGCGAATCGGGTATTCGCGTGGGCGCCATTCGTGCACATCGTCCGAAGCCACTTCTTTACCCTTGCCCATTTGCTTGTCAAAGTAGCTCACAGACAGGCGCACCACCGTGTCGTTCTTGCAATACATGCGCACGCGCAACATCATCGACTTGTAGCTCTCGCCTGTTGGCGTTTTGTCGGCCTTGGGCAAATCGGTCAGCACCCATGCGTAGCGCGACACGTGCACGGGCATGACCGCTTCTTTGTCGAAGTAGTACGTGGCTTCCTCTTCCTTCACCAGCTCGCTCCATTCGGCCGAAGCAGGCGCAGCCCAAGCCAGAAGGCTGGTCAACACGAAAGCAACAACAGAAAAATGGCGTGAACGCATGGTAGATATGGAAGATAAAACTGACTTGTCTAGGGTATCGGCGGGGCCTCAGAAAACTTGAGCAAGAAATGCGCACCACTTTGGCGCGCAAGTGGGACTGCGCTATGAAATATGTCTAGAGATTTGGGGGAATGCCACAGTTCACAAGATTTTTCACCAGATCACTGCGCAAGCAAATTGCTCTGACTCTATGAAGCGAAACCCAACAATTAAACTGGTTGCCGGTTCGTACTCAAGAAAATAACGGCATTTGGGGTATTTTCTATAAGGCATGAAATACGCAGCCTCTTTATTTCCATTACTCAACACGCTATCACCTTGAAATAAAGAGTTCTCTCCTCGATACCTCAAGCACCTTCTATCACCTTTGCAATCAAAGATACTTTTACCAACTTGGTGCTGCATTTCCAGAAGCCATTCCTGATGCCTTGTTTTTGGACTCATATCCACAAACAATGCGCAACTAGACAATATAAGCGAAGCACAAAGGAAGAACGTTTTCATTGCGTCCCCCCTGTCGTTGTCGCACTCGTCGGTACAGTATTGGAGTCAA
>Ga0228700_1000165_pt1 | contig 66974 bp, 57 predicted proteins | sample McNCre317_Aug_MG_FD_178019 | JGI IMG/M metagenome (GOLD analysis project Ga0228700, IMG submission 178019) | Freshwater microbial communities from McNutts Creek, Athens, Georgia, United States - 3-17_Aug_MG | ecosystem: Environmental > Aquatic > Freshwater > Creek | place: USA: Georgia...
ATCCAGATTTTGCCGTCACGGTCAGACATGGATGATGGGATCACGACGCTCATGGGATTTCCTTTGGACTGATGATGTTGTTGTCGCCTGTTTTGGCGTAATGGTTCATTTTAGCGGGCCTGAAGTTGGCTCATTCGGCGGTTAGTCGTTAGCAGCGTGGCTCACGGGCTCAACGTCAGTGGCTTGAAACGGGCGGTCCAAAGTCCAGCTTTGCAGCTTGCCCTGCACAAACACGCACCGCACCACCGATTGGCTGCCGTCGCGCCAGCTGAACACCTCGGGCTGAGCGCCCTTTTCGGTCTCTGCCTGACCCAAGGCCTTGGTCATGGCGATGACGTGCATCAGGCTCACCCCTGCTTTGAGCTTGGCATTGAGCATGACGGCGCTGTCCACAAACCCAATCGGGCGGTTGCTGGCCCGCTTCATGATTTGCACCAAACGCGTGAAATAGAGCAACAGCCACATCACGCCGCCCGTCACCACCATGGCAATGCCCATCCAGCCCCAGCTTTGCCAAGCCCAAGCCGTCAGGCCCACCGTGCCAATGGGCACCAAATATCTTTGAAAGTTCATAGGCTTATTGTCTCAGGCTCGGCATACGGCCTTTACGCGTGCGGATAACGCAAGATGACTTGCAAACCACCCAAGTCGGCCGACTTGCCCACCTGCACATCGACCTGCTGCAGGCTGGCGATGTGGCGCACGATGGACCAGCCCAAGCCACTGCCGGTGGCTGGATTGCCCAATACACGGAAGAACCGCTCACCCAAGCGAGCCATGTCAGCACTAGAAAGCCCCGCGCCACTGTCTTGCACGGTCACTTGCACATGGCTGGGGTCTATGCGCTGCACGTCGATGCGCACCACCGCCCCATCGGGGCTGTAGCGCAAAGCGTTGTCAATCAAATTACGCAACAAGATCTGCCACAGTGTGCTTTGGCCATTGACTTGCAGCGGCTCAGGCGCCAGCAATTCAAGCGTTTGGCCACGCCGCAGGGCGTCGGGCGTCAGATCGGCCATGACTTGCTGAGCGAGTTGGTCTAGGCGGAAAGGCTCTGAAGCCACATCTTGTGGCCCTTCGACTCGGGCCAAAGTGAGCAACTGTTCAACCACGCGCGTGGCGCGATCGCAACCAAGCAAGGTATCTTGCAAGGCTTGCTTGCGCACTTGATCGTCTGTGGTCGAACTTAATGCCACTTGAGCTTGCGCACGAATAGCGGCAATTGGTGTGCGCAGCTCATGCGCAGCATCGGCGGTGAAGCGGCGTTCAGTTTCCATGCGCTGAGCCAAGCGCTGGAGCAAGTCGTTGAGCGCGTCCAACATGGGCTGCACTTCTTGGGGCGTTTCGGGCAAGCTCACGGGCGTGAGGGTTTGGGTGTCGCGCTTCAACAGCGCTTGGCGCAGGCGCTGCAACGGCTGCAAACCTGATCGAACGTTCCACCACAGGCCAATCAGTAACAGCGGCAATGCGATGGTGAGCGGTGGCAGAAACCCGCGCAACACGGCACGCAAAATTTCATCGCGGCTATCTACCCGCTCGGCGACATAAATTTGCACATCACGGTCACGACCAGGAGCAGCGAAGATGCGCCACGATTTGCCATCGGCCAAGGTCAGAGTCTCAAAGCCTTGCTTATGTTGGGCCATGGGCGTGTGCGCAACATTGGGCGAGTGCATGACCAAGCGATCTTCGTCAAACACTTGGTAGGCCACGCGGTGTGCGTATTTGTGCAAGGTGGGCGCATCTAACATGGGCTCATCATCGTCGGGCGTCGCGTTTTGTTGCACCACCAACAAAGCGGCTGATTGGGCCAAGTGAGCGTCTAGCAATTCATCCACTTCATGCTGAGCCTCAAACCACACAAACGCAGCCGTAGCGACCCATACGATCAAGACACCGCCCAAGGTGCGAGTGAGTAGGCGTTGTTGCAAAGAAAATTTATGGGACATAGTTCTGGTGCTTCACATCAAGACATGACGATGTAACCCACACCGCGCACGGTGTCGATCAGCCCCGCGCCCATCTTGCGACGCAGGTGGTGAATGTGAACTTCGATGGTATTGCTCTCGACCTCGTGGCCCCAGCGGTACAGGTGCTGCTCCAGTTGCTCGCGAGACAACACGCGGCCGGCGTTGAGCAACAAAGCTTGCAGCAAATCAAACTCACGGGTGGACAGATTGATGGCTACGCCAGCGCGACTCACTTGCCGAGCGCTGGGGTCCATCACCACGTCGCGCACTTGCAGCAAGGTTTGTGTTTTGCCATGGGCACGACGTACCAAGGCGTGCAAGCGAGCGGCCAACTCGTCCAAATCCACAGGTTTGACCACATAGTCATCAGCGCCTAGGTTGAGCCCTTCGATGCGCTGGGCCACGGCATCGCGTGCCGTCAGCACCAGCACAGGTGTGTCGATGCCACGCGCTCGAACGGCCTTCAAGACAGCCAAACCGTCTTGACGCGGCAGACCAATATCCAACACAGCGGCTTGGTGCTGGACGCTGAGTAGCTCGCGCTCGGCGGCAACGCCATCGCGCACCCAATCCACTTGGAAGCCACGTTGGTCTAAGCCCGCACGCAAGCCGCTGCCAAGCAGCTCATCATCCTCGGCCAGAAGTATTCGCATAGCCTCGCCACATCGGTCGTAGGGCTTGTGGGCCGCGCCACACACGCAACATCACCACCAACCCCACATGGATACACACCACAGCCATGGCCGCGTTGCCCAAGCCTTCATGCAGTTCTTGCAGGGCATCGTTCAACCAGCCATCGCCTAAAAGTTCATTGTAGGTAGCCCACCCGCTGGCAATGGCCACCGCGCTAAATGCATAGATGCCCAGCACTGCAGCGCTCAGCACCCAGCTACTGGCACCCACCCAAAAATTGCGGGTAAGCCATTCGCCTTGTTTGAACTTGTTCAGCCACACGCGCCACATGGCCACGCGGCGCAGCAGTAAACCCCAGCGTGCAGACGCAGGCCCAACCCAACCCCACACCAAGCGAAACGCCAGCACCGCTGCCAAGCTGTAACCGCTGTACACGTGCACCAAGCGCCAATACTCAGACTCTGAGGTGACATAAGAAATGAGAAATGCGAAAGCCATGCTGGCGTGGGCCATGCGTGTACCTAAATCAACCACGGGCTTGCGCTTAGGCAGCTCGGGCATGGATAAGCTCACTTGAGCAGGGTTTAAAACGGTATCGGTCATTTGGGAATCCTCACACGATCTTCGTCAAAGTCACCCTGCGCCGCATCGCGGTGACAGGCCGTGCAGTTGGCTGGGCTTTTGATGGACGCACGTTTGAACGTGGCCGCACTCACCTCGCGGTGCTTGCGCTCAAACCAAGCCGAGCGTGTGATGCGATCAAGTGGCGGCTCTTCACGTGCACGCTTGCCTTGACCGCCATAAGTTTGTAGCCAGGCGTCAATTTGTTTTTGTGTGACGGCATCGAGCGAGGCATCGCTGCCATAGTGCTTGTCGAGGCCATTCATCACGCGCTGCCAAGACGCCTTAGGTAGCAATTTGGGCGGGAATGCCAAATGACAACTGCCGCACTCTTGGGTGTACACCGCAGGAGGGGTGGGGCCTTTGTAGCTATCGGCCCAGACGGGCGCCGCCAACAACATGCTGGTAGCGACTGCGCTGCGAATCAGGTGTGAGAAACGTAATTGCATATCAGATCCCATCAACGCAAAGAAATGAGCCAAGCCAATACATCGGCTTTTTCGGCAGGAGTGCATTCACGCGCCAGCACATCTTTGCAGTTGCGGCGAAACCACTTTTCTGCTTTAGCGCTGTCGGTGAAGCGCTTGGCGTTGGCCGATGGCGCGAGGGGCTCAATCGCTTTGTCGGTGCTGGCATGACGCCCACCCGTCATGGGTGATTTTCCGTGACAGCTGGTGCATTGCCACTCTTGGCCGTGACTGGCTTTGAAGAACGTTTCGCCCTTTGCGGCATTGGCAGGTTGACCTGCTTGCGCGGTGTAGCCCGACAACAACTCAGCAGGTGTAGCCGCCATCGCGTGAAGCGACGCAAAGAGCAAAAGCGCGAGGAATTTATGAAGCATGGTTTTGTGCCTTTCAAAACCGATGCTAGTGATCGCGTCTTAGGGTTTTCTTAAGACACACGCGGAGGTGGCTTAAGGCTGTCTTAATGTGCACACGTCAAACTTCATTTCAATCTTTTTTGCGATGGAGTTCAGATGTCACATGCGTTATTAATGCCTTGTCGGCTTGCCGTCACTGTGTTGGCGGCCTCAATGCTGACGGCCTGCGGTGGTGGCGGTGGTGGTAGCAACGCCGCATCTGCGGGTATGCAAGTGGCCACATTCATTGACTCGCCGGTGGCAGGACTAGAGTTTGAAGGCCCAAGCTACAGCGGCACAACCGACGACAACGGCAATTTTTATTACCGCTCGGGTGATCGCGTCACACTCAAAATCGGCAATTTGGTGTTGGGTAGCGTGAGTCCTAGCGGCGACAAAGTCACACCACTTGATTTGGTATCAGGCGCCAGCTCAAGCAGTGATGCGCGCGTCGTGCGCATTTTGCGAACACTACAAACACTAGACAGCGATGGTGATCCAGAAACCAATGCCATCAGCATCACCGCTGAATCTCGTCGCAGGTTACGCAACGGTTCAAACCTTGATCTGTCCAGCCCATCGACCACCGACAACGATGTGTCAAGCCGACTCCCACAGGGGTTCACACGCAGCGAAGCGCAAGCTAAGTCGCACTTCGAGCGTCATCGCGGTGACGCATCTCGTGCCTCGCGTGGCTATGGTGGCAAAACAGTTGTCACCCAAGCTGCCAACACCACGGGGCGCTTGCTGGCCTCCAACTGTTTCCAGTGCCACGGCACGGGCGGCTATGGCGGATTTGATCGCATTCGCGGCGGCGAGGCCGATGAGGTGCTGGAGTACCTCACCCAATCAGGCCCAAGCAACATTATGGCGGCGCATGCACAGGGGTACACCCGCGCACAACTGCTGACCATCATTCAATACCTGCAGCAATGAGGACGACGACGATGAATATCCCTCTCACACCAACCTCTCGCCGTAACTGGCTCTTAACGACTTTGGGCCTGAGTGCAGCAAGCTTGTCGCCTTGGTTGGCCCATGCAGACAATGACAACGACGAAGACTTTGACCACGAAGTGAGCTCCAACGTGTCCTTGGCCTTGGCGCAAACCGGCATTTCTGGCCATGTGGTTGTGATTGGCGGCGGCATGGCTGGTGCAACGGCGGCTAAGTATTTACGCCTCTGGGGTGGCGCGCAGCTGAATGTAACTTTGGTCGACACCGATGCCAGCTACACCTCCAACATCATGAGCAATTTGGTGCTGACGCAACAAAGAACCATGGCCTCGTTGGACTACAAACGCGATGTACTGGCCTCCTCCTATGGCGTGAGCTTGGTGCAAGACCGCGTGGTCAGCTTAGACACGGTCAACAAACAAGTGGTGCTGGCCAATGGCGCACCACTGTCTTATGACCGTGTGGTGGTGGCTCCCGGCGTGGAGTTCATGGCGGCCTATGGCCTGAGCTTGAGCGACTACGACAACAAAACTCCTCACGCTTGGCGTGCGGGCGCACAAACCACTTTATTGGCCAACCAGATTGCCGGCATGGCTAACGGTGACACCTTTGTGATGACGATTCCTCTAGCGCCTTACCGCTGCCCGCCCGGCCCATACGAGCGGGCATGTGTGGTGGCCGACTTACTCAAGCGCACAGGCCGCAGCAACTGCCGCGTGGTCGTCTTGGATGAAAACGCCAACATTCAGGCGGAAAGCGGCACTTTCCAAAATGCATTTGACTTCGTACATGCAGGTGTCATCTCTTACCAAAGCAATGCACGCAATATCCAAATCAACCCCGACACCAAGGTGGTGACCTACGCCATTGGCAGCGGTGCCACACAAACCATCAACGCACGCGTGGTTAATCCAATCCCCGCTCACCGTGCGGCAGGCATTGGCGCAGGCAACTTGGACGCGAACGACACTTCGGGTTGGTTTGCTGTAGCGGGGCTCAACAACGGTAATGGGCGTTGGGCTGTGGTCAACCCACTGAGCTATGAATCCACCGCAGCATCAAGCGTGCATGTGATTGGCGATGCAGCCCAATGCGGCTTACCCAAAGCTGGGCATGTGGGTAACCAAGAAGGCAAGATTTGCGCGGACGCCATTGTTCGCCTGCTCGGAGGTGGCTCGCCCGATGCTGCGCCCGTAGCGAACTCTGCTTGCTACTCTCCCATCACCTCTAACACCGCATCATGGCTCACCGCTGTGTACCAATACGACGCCTCGCTTGGGCAAATGAAAGTGGCCAGCAATGGGGGGCAAACTTCAGGCGCTGCAGCGGTGGAGTCGGCCAGCATTTCATCGCGCAATTACACGCAAATGGGGGTGTGGTTCAACACCTTGATGAAAGACACATTTGCTTGAGCGTGGGCTTTAACCCAGCTCACGCACCAAGCCCATGGCCTCATCCACCCGTTCCACGGCATGCACGGTCATACCCGGGATGGGCTTTTTGGGCGCATTGGCTTTAGGTATGACAGCTACGGTAAAGCCCAACTTGGCGGCTTCTTTCAAGCGCTCTTGCCCACGCGGCGCAGGGCGCACTTCGCCCGCCAAACCGACTTCACCAAATGCAATGAAACCCTGAGGCAATGGCTTGCCACGCAAGCTGCTTTGGATGGACAACAACACAGCCAAGTCAGCCGCGGGTTCGCTGATGCGCACGCCGCCCACGGCGTTGGCAAACACGTCTTGGTCCATGCACGCCACACCTGCATGGCGGTGCAACACGGCCAGCAACATGGCCAAGCGGTCGCGGTCCAAGCCCACGCTCAAGCGGCGCGGTGATGGGCCTCCGCTGTCGACCAATGCTTGGATTTCCACCAACATCGGGCGCGTGCCTTCGAGTGTGACCAACACACAACTGCCGGGCACGGGCTCTGAGTGTTGGCTCAAGAAGATGGCGCTGGGGTTGCTCACACCCTTCAAACCTTTTTCGGTCATGGCGAAGACACCAATTTCGTTCACCGCACCGAAGCGATTTTTGATGGCGCGCACAAGTCGGTACGTCGAATGTGTATCACCTTCAAAGTACAACACCGTATCCACCATGTGCTCCAGCACGCGTGGGCCAGCCAATGCACCCTCTTTGGTGACGTGGCCCACCAACACCACTGCTGTGCCGGTCGATTTGGCCATGCGTGTGAGATGAGACGCGCATTCACGCACTTGCGCTACTGAACCTGGTGCGCTGGTGAGTTGGTCGGAGTACACGGTTTGGATGGAGTCCATCACCACCACCGCTGGCTGCAGTTTGTCGACGGTGGCGAGTATTTTTTCGAGTTGCGTTTCAGCCACCACTTGCACTTGACTGTGGTCTAGCCCCAAACGGCGCGAACGCAAGGCCACTTGCGAGGCCGACTCTTCGCCCGTCACATACAAGGTGCTCAGGCCACTGCGTTGCAAGCCATCCATGGCTTGCAAAATCAAGGTGGATTTGCCAATGCCGGGGTCACCACCAATCAGCACCACACCGCCTTCCACCATGCCGCCGCCCAACACGCGGTCGAGCTCTTCTTGGCCAGTGGGCGTGCGCGCCACGTCTTGCGCTTCGATGTCGGAGAGGATGGCCACTTCAGACGCAGGCGCCAAGGCAGCCATGCCTGCATAGCGATTTTTGGTGGGACCGCTGCTGTCGACCGCGGTTTCAATCAGCGTGTTCCACGCATTGCAGCTGGGACATTTGCCCAACCACTTGGCGGTGATACCGCCGCAGTCGGTGCAGGTGTATTGGGTTTTTTCTTTGGCCATGCGCCAATATTACTGGATAAATAGCCAGTATCTCGAGAGGGCTAATCTTGCGTGAATCCCACGCGGCCAGACACCGCACACATCAGCTCATAGCCCACCGTGCCTGCGGCTTGGGCCACGTCGTCAATTGGCAACACCACACCACTGCTGGCTTTGCCCCACAGCGTGACTTCGCTGCCAAAGCCAGCGTCCGCGCAAGGCGTCAGGTCCACCGCAATCATGTCCATGCTCACGCGGCCCAAGGTGCGTGTGCGCACACCATCGACCAATACCGGCGTGCCTGTGGGGCAATGGCGCGGATAACCATCGGCATACCCGCAGGCCACGATGCCAATGCGCATGGATGTCTCTGCGGTGAACGAGGATCCATAACCCACGGTGTCGCCAGCTTGCAAGTCTTGTGTGCCGATGATGCGACTGCGCAAACTCATGGTGGGCTGCAAATCCCATTGCACGATGTTGCGCTCGGGAAAATCCGGCGCACTGCCATAGAGCGCAATGCCAGGGCGCACCCAATCAGCGGCCACCGCCACGTCATGTGCATGGCGCAACAAACCCGCGCTGTTGCATGTGCTGCGCTCGCCGGGCAGGTCTTCGGTGGTTTTGTTGAAGATGGCGATTTGCTTGGCAATGCCTTTGGCGCCGTCGGCATCGCTGAAGTGGGTGATGAGAGAAATTTCATCCACCTGCGGCAACTGGTTCAGCCGTGTCCATGCCGAACGAAAGCGCGTGGGCGTGAAACCCAAGCGGTTCATACCGCTGTTCATTTTGAGGAATATTCGGTGCGGCACTTGCGTTTTGTGTCGACTGAGCATGTCTATCTGCTCGTCGCAATGCACGGTGTGCCACAGGTCTAGGCGTGAGCACAGCTCAAGGTCGCGCGCCTCAAACACACCTTCTAGCAACAGCACCGGACCGCGCCAACCCAAGCTGCGTAAGCGTTGCGCTTCATCGAGGTCTAACAAGGCAAAGCCATCGGCGCCACGCAAACCTTCAAACACCCGCTCAATGCCATGACCATAGGCGTTGGCTTTGACCACGGCCCACACACGGGCGTCGGGTGCTGCGGCACGCATGCGTGTCAAGTTATGACGCAAAGCGTCGGTGTGAACAAAGGCTTGTATCGGACGGGGCATGGTCAATATTGTGGCACCCGCGTGATATAACCTTGGGTAGATACAGAAGAAAGCAGAATGAAGCGCGGTTTTTATACGATCATGTCGGCCCAATTTTTCAGTTCGTTGGCCGACAACGCACTGTTTGTCACAGCCGTCGAATTACTGAAATCAGATGGTGCCGCCGAATGGCAGCGCGCCGCTCTGGTGCCTATGTTTGCCCTGTTCTACGTGGTGCTCGCACCGTTTGTTGGTGCGTTTGCCGACTCACGTCCGAAGGGCGAAGTCATGTTGATGAGCAACACCATCAAAGTGGTGGGCTGTTTGATGATGCTGTTTGGCCTGCATCCTTTGCTCGCTTATGCCGTGGTGGGCTTGGGCGCTGCGGCCTATTCGCCTGCGAAGTACGGCATCTTGACCGAGCTGCTGCCCGCCTCGCAATTGGTCAAAGCCAACGGTTGGATTGAAGGCTTGACGATTGCGTCCATCATCTTGGGCGTGTTGTTGGGCGGCCAATTGGTTGGCCCGAATTTGTCGGCTTGGCTGTTGTCGTTTGATTTGCCATTCATCACCACGGGTGTAGACACATCGGCAGAAGCCGCGATTTGTTTGTTGATTCCCTTGTATGCCTTGGCCGCGTGGTTTAACAAACGCATCCCCTACACCGGCGCTGCACTGATTCCCATGCGCTTGGACCCCGAAAAAACCATGGTGCGCAATTTGTTGGCGCTGGTGCCCGACTTCTGGCATTGCAACCAACGTCTGTGGCACGACAAACTGGGCCAAATTTCTTTGGCCACCACCACCTTGTTCTGGGGCGTGAGTGGCAATCTGCGCTACATCGTGCTCGCTTGGAGCGCTGCGGCGTTGGGCTACACCACCACACAGGCGTCCAGTTTGGTCGGTGTGGTCGCCATTGGTACAGCGGTTGGCGCCGTGGTGGCTTCGATGAAGATGCGACTCGACCACGCCACACGCCTCATGCCTTTGGGCATTGCGATGGGCTGCTTTGTGGTGTCGATGAACTTCATCGACAACCTGTGGCTGGCTGTGCCCTTCCTCATTGTGCTGGGCGGCTTGGGCGGCTTCTTGGTCGTGCCCATGAACGCGTTGCTGCAACACCGCGGTCACAACCTCATGGGTGCGGGCCGTTCGATTGCGGTGCAAAACCTCAACGAACAGCTGTGCATTTTGGGCCTGGGCTTTTTGTACACCTTCAGCACGGGCATGGGCTTGAGCGCCTTTGGTGCCATCACCGCTTTTGGCGTGTTGGTCGGCTACATGATGTGGCTCATCAAACTCTGGCATGAGCACAACCACACGCACCACCGCGAAGAACTCGCGCGCTTGATGCACATTGCACGCAACGACGACTTGCACGGTTAAGTTTTGACCACACGCCCCGTGCTGGCCGTGTTGGCCTTGGCCCTGAACGCGTTGGTGTGGGGCCTGTCTTGGTGGCCATTGCGCCAGCTCGATGCCGATGGCCTTCACCCTTTGTGGACCACCGCCTGTGTGTTCACCCTCGCCACCGTGGTGCTGAGTTTCATCAGCCCGTCCGGCTGGCTGCACTTCAAACAACACCCACAACTCTGGTGGCTCATGGCCGCGTCAGGCCTGACCAATGTCGGCTTTAACTGGGCCGTCACCACCGGTGATGTGGTGCGCGTGGTGCTGCTGTTTTATCTCATGCCCACGTGGTCCTTGCTGCTGGCTTGGTGGCTGTTGGACGAACGGCCTACGCGTGGCGCATTGATGCGTTTGGGCTTGGCATTGTTGGGCGTGGTGCTGGTGCTCAAAACGCCTGAATCGCCTTGGCCTTTGCCGCAAGATTTGCCGGATGTGTTGGCGCTGTTCGCAGGCTTTTGTTTTGCGCTCACCAACATTTGGCTGCTGCGTTTGCAGCACACACCCGAGTCATCGCGCATGGTGGCCATGTTTGGTGGCGGCGCATTGATGGCCGTGGCGTGTGCGGTGTTGGCCACCGTCGCGGGTGTGATTCCCGCAGCCCAACTGTTTGCTGTTCCATTTGAAAGCGCGGGAGTGTCAAGTCTTGCGCCTTGGGTACTGGGCTTGAGCGCGGCCTTCTTGGTGTCCAACTTCACGCTGCAATACGGCGCCGCGCGTTTGAGCGCGCACACCACGGCGATGGTGATGATGTCAGAGGTGGTGTTTGCCAGCGTGTCCTCGGTGGCACTAGGGGCATCCGCGCTCACGTGGCGCGTGGGCCTAGGTGGCGGCATGATTGTGTTGGCTGCGTTGTTGGCATCACAAGCGCACACAGCCAAAACAAACCCTTGATGCAACACACGCGTTGCTGCTCTGCATAGAAAGGCTCATCACATGACGGCTCTCAAAGACTTCACCGCCAACCGCATTGACGGCACACCGTTGTCATTCGCAGACCTCCAAGGCCAAGTGCTGCTGGTCGTCAACACGGCCAGCGCTTGTGGTTTCACACCGCAGTTTGAAGGCTTAGAAGCGCTGCACAAAACCTATGGCAGCCAAGGCCTCGCCGTCATCGGTTTTCCGTGCAACCAGTTTGGCGCGCAAGACGCGGGCACCAACGCCGAGATTGGTGCATTCTGCCAACGCAACTACGGCGTGAGCTTTGCGATGATGGAAAAAGTCGATGTGAATGGCGATCACGCACACCCGTTGTTCAAGTGGCTGAAAGCGCAAGCGCCCGGTTTGTTGGGCAGCGAAGCCATCAAATGGAACTTCACCAAGTTCTTGGTGGGCAAAGATGGGCGCGTGCTCAAGCGCTATGCCTCGATGGACGCGCCAGCCAAGTTGGCGGTGGACATTGAGGCCGCGTTAGGCGCTTGATCAGTTCAACGCCTCATCCAACACTTCCACCCAATGCTTGACCGGCACCTCAGTGCCACTTTGCAAATGGGTGATGCAGCCCACGTTAGCGCTCAGAATCGCTTTGGGCTTGAGTGCATCGAGGTGACCGAGCTTGCGGTCACGCAGGGTGTAGCTGATGTCTGGATTCAACACGCTGTAGGTGCCTGCTGAGCCGCAGCACAGATGCGATTCGTTGTTCGCCACTTGAATGGCAAAACCCAACGCCGCCAAATGTGTTTCCACACCGCCCTTGAGCTTTTGGCCGTGCTGCAAAGTGCACGGTGGGTGATAGGCCTGCATGCCGACGTTGGCCAACACATGTGCTTTCAACTTCGGCTTAAGCACCGGCACCAGCGCTGGCAACAACTCGCTCAAGTCTTGTGTGAGCTCGCTGATGCGTTTGGCTTTGGTGGCATAAGCAGCATCGTCTTTAAGGACATGGCCATAGTCTTTCACCATCACGCCACAACCTGAAGCGTTCATCACGATGGCTTCCACGCCCTGCTCGACAAACGGCCACCACGCATCGATGTTGGCGCGAATTTGCACCAAGCTGCCGTCTTGGTCGTTCAGGTGGAACTTCACTGCGCCGCAGCAGCCCGCTTCGGGCGCGACGATGGTTTGAATGCCTGCTGCATCCAACACGCGCGCGGTGGCTGTGTTGATGTTGGGCAGCATCGCGGGTTGCACACAACCTGCAAGCATCAACACTTTGCGGGCATGTGTTTGGGTCGGCCACACCACGCCATTGCGCTCGGCAGTTTGAGGCGCAGGCACTTTGGCTTTCAGGTGTGCTGGCAACACGCCACGCACGGCTTGGCCCAGTTTCATGGCGGGGGCGAACAAGGGCGATGTGAGGCCCTCTTTCAAAGCCCAACGCATGAAGCGCTCGCCCAAGGGGCGTGGCACTTGCGCGTCCACCACTTTGCGACCCACGTCCACCAAGTGGCCGTATTGCACGCCGCTGGGGCAGGTGCTTTCGCAGTTGCGACAGGTGAGGCAGCGGTCCAAGTGTTGTTGTGTGGCGCGCGTGGGCGTGGCACCTTCAAACACTTGTTTCATCAAATAAATGCGTCCGCGTGGGCCATCTAGCTCATCGCCCAGCAGTTGATACGTGGGGCACGTCGCTGTGCAAAAACCGCAGTGCACGCACTTGCGCAAGATGGCTTCGGCTTGTTCGCCCTCGGGCGTGCCGACGTATTGGGGGGCCAGGTTGGTTTGCATGTGTGGCTTTGAAATGAACGTGTGGTTTTAAACACGACCGGGGTTGAAGATGCCCGCTGGGTCAAACTGTTTTTTGAGTTCGTTTTGAATGCGCTGTTGCACGGCATTGAGCGGGGTATACACACCCACGGCTTTGTCGGCGTCACCGTGCGCGGCGCTGGTGCGGAACAAGGTGGCGTGACCGCCCGCTTTCACCGCAGCGTTGCGCACTTGGGCTTCGGCCGAAGCAGGTGCCCACAGCCAGCGTTGCGCGCCGTGCCACTCGATGTATTGCGCACACGCAGCGCCGTTCACGCGCACATCCAGCACAGGGGCGGTTTGCGGCACGCTCAAGCGCCACAGGCAGTCTTGATCTGTGGGCGCTTTGAAAAAATCCAAAGTTTGTTCACCACTGGCGGTCCAGTCGGCGGCGACATCGTCAGCACTCATGCGTGTGACTTGCGCGCCCAAGGCTTGCACGTCGGCGCTCATTTTGGTCACGGCGGCATCCACGGCCGCCACGGCACCGCGCAGGCGCACAAAGAAAAAGTCTTGTGCCGGTGATGCGGTGGTGTCGTACACCCACGCGCTGGCATTGAGTGGCAGCGGCTGACCGCCCCATTGATTGATGAGTTTCAAAGCTTGCGCTTGACTCACACCCGCGCACACCAAGGTGGCTTCGCCGGGTGCCACAGGCAACACCTTCAAAGACACTTCGGTAATCAGGCCCAGCTGACCCCAGCTACCGGCCAGCAAACGCGACACGTCGTAGCCGGCCACGTTCTTCATCACTTGGCCGCCAAAGGTGAGGTGCTCGCCTTTGCCGTTGATGACACGCGCACCCAACACAAAATCACGCACGGTGCCCACACTGGCGCGCGCGGGGCCACTCAGACCCGCAGCGACCATGCCGCCAATCGTGGCCCCTTCACCAAAGTGCGGCGGCTCAAACGCAAAGCTCTGACCTTTTTCAGCCAGCGCTGCCTCTACCTCAGCCAAGGGTGTGCCACCACGCACGGTGATGACCAACTCGCTGGGCTCGTAGCTCAAGATGCCGCTGTAAGCACGGGTGTCCAGCACCTCGCCTTGCAGCGATTGGCCTAAAAAGTCTTTGGTACCGCCGCCGCGCAAGCGCAAAGGCTGGCCGCTATGGGTGGCTTGAAGAATGCGATCGGTGAGGTGTTGCAGTGTGTCTTGCATGGCCAACATGGTAGCCGCTAGGTCTGGTGCTGGTTTTGAATTTTTTGCACAGCTCCGTTAAAAATAAAAAAGCCCGCCAGAAGGCGGGCTGTGAAGTCCAAGGAAAACTTGAAGTACTTGAAAAATTAACGGTGGTAGGCCGTTTCGCCGTGTGAGCTGATGTCGAGGCCTTCGCGCTCTTCTTCTTCGGTCACACGCAGACCCAATACCATGTCCACCAGTTTGTAGGCCACGAATGACACCACAGCAGACCAGACGATGGTGGTACCCACAGCCGTCGCTTGGATGATCACTTGGTCCACGATGGAGTACTCAGGGTTCACAGCATTCGCCACGTAGTCGAACACGCCAGTACCGCCGAGAGATGGGGCTGCAAACACACCTGTCAACAACGCACCCAAGATACCGCAGACACCGTGCACGCCGAACACATCGAGTGAGTCGTCAGCGCCCAAGAGGCGTTTCAAACCGTTCACACCCCACAAGCCGCCGAAGCCGCCCACCAAGCCGATCACGATGGCACCCATGGGGCCCACGAAACCGCAAGCGGGAGTGATCGCCACCAAACCAGCCACAGCACCCGAGGCGGCACCCAGCATCGAAGCTTTGCCTTTGGCCATCGCTTCACCGGCAATCCAAGCAATGGTCGCTGCGCCAGTGGCCACCAAGGTGTTCACAAAAGCGAGGGCTGCCACACCGTTGGCTTCGAGGTTCGAGCCAGCGTTGAAACCGAACCAACCCACCCACAAGAGAGAGGCACCGACCATGGTCAATGTCAAGCTGTGAGGCGCCATGGATTCTTTGCCGTAACCGACGCGTTTGCCGATCACATAAGCACCGACCAAACCAGCCACCGCCGCGTTGATGTGCACCACCGTACCGCCAGCGAAGTCCAACGCACCCTTAGCCCACAACCAGCCAGCAGCGGCTGTCACAGTTTCCAAAGTGGCAGCGTCGGTGATGGCGTCAGGGCCGTCCCAATACCAAACCATGTGGGCCACAGGCAAGTAGCTGAAAGTGAACCACAACACCGAGAACAGCAGCACCGCAGAGAACTTGGCGCGCTCAGCGAATGAGCCCACGATCAAAGTGCAGGTGATGGCCGCGAAGGTCGCTTGGAAAGCGGCAAAAGTGAACTCAGGAATCACCACACCTTTGCTGAACGTGGCAGCAATGGAGTCAGGCGTGATGCCTTTGAAGAACAGTTTGTCAAAGCCACCAAAGAAAGGTGAGCCACCGGTGAAGGCCACCGAATAACCGTAGATGACCCACAACACATAAATGAGTGAGCTGACCACAAAAACTTGCATCAACACAGACAACATGTTTTTGCTACGTACCAAACCGCCGTAGAACAAAGCCAAGCCGGGGATGGTCATCAAGATCACCAACAAGGTGGAGATCGTCATAAATGCGGTGTCGCCCTTGTTTGGAATGGCGGCAACAGCAGCGGCTGCTTCGGGGGCAGCTTGGGCCAAGGCAGCGCTTGCAGACAACAGCAGGCCACCGCCTATGGCCAGATAGGCGAAAAGTTTATTCATGATGGGTCTTCTTTCTTAAAGTGCTTCTGGACCGGTTTCGCCGGTGCGGATGCGAACGACTTGCTCTAAGTCGTAAACAAAAATCTTGCCGTCACCGATTTTTCCGGTACGTGCAGAACCTTCGATGGCTTCGATGGCGCGGTCGACGTGTTCGGCGTCAACCGCGGCTTCGATCTTGACCTTGGGCAAGAAGTCAACCACGTACTCAGCGCCGCGATACAACTCGGTGTGGCCTTTCTGGCGTCCGAAGCCTTTGACTTCCGTCACAGTGATGCCTTGCACCCCAATCTGGGACAGGGCTTCACGGACCTCGTCCAGCTTGAAGGGTTTGATGATGGCGGTGATGAGTTTCATGGTTGCTCCTAGAGAAGACGATTAGCTAAATTTAGAAACCGTACTTAACGCCCACGACCAAGGTGTTTTTCGCTGTGTCGTAGCTTGTCAAGTTAGAGGCGAAGTTGGTATCGCCTTTGCGGTTGGTGCGAATGGCCGCAACACTGGCTGACAAGCCATTGCCGAGGTCTTTGTTCACGGTCAATGCCACATCGGTGTAGCTGTTGGCGTCGTGGTTCTTCACCACTTGGCGGCCAGCGTGGGGCACCAATGAATAGCCTTGACCCAAGTCATAAGTGGCGCTCAAGTCCCAGTAAGCACTGCCTGTCGAATTGGTGTAACCAAACAAATCAGACGCTGCGTACGAATACTTCAACGTGGTCACGCCATAGGTCGCTGCGCCGTAGACTTCGTCAGTGTTGGCGTTCACATATGTACCAGCGCCGTTATAGGTGCTGTTTTTCAGCGTGTTGCCCACATATTGGTAGCGCAAGTAGCCCACGTCAAAACCCAAACCAGCGGCTTCGAACTTGTAACCACCGTAGAGGTCCAACTCCAATGGACCTTTGGTTTCACCAGCTACACCAGCAGCATCTTTGATCCACTTGATGGTCGAGCCCCAAGCACCCAAGTAGAAGCCATTGGCGTTGGCATAGTCCGCGCCACCTTGCAAAGCTGCGTCGCCCTTGGTTTGTGCGATACCGCGATAACGGTATTGGCTGACCACGCCCACGTTGTATGTCACTTCGGGTGCTGCAGGCGCTGTTTGCGCAAACGCTGCAGAAGATGTGGCCAAGAGGGCCAACACGATTTTGGACTTGAGGTTCATAGTTTTCTCCATTGAAAAATTAAGAGGGATACACCTACTTAGCAGGGTCCGTGCCAGCGTTGAAATTCACAAAAGTGCGCTCTTCACTAGAACTAAGACCCAAAGTGATGCAGTAGTGTTGCTACTCAAGCATTTTCACGCACCCAGTTGGTGCATCACTTTGTCTTACATGCCCTGCAATGGGGATAGACATTCAAAAGAGAAGTCTCATGACGCTTGCATTGATTCACAGTCGCGCACTTTTAGGTTTGCAAGCTCCCGCAGTGACCGTTGAAGTGCATTTGGCCAACGGTCTGCCCAGCTTCACCTTGGTGGGCTTGGCCGATACCGAAGTGAAAGAAGCGCGCGAGCGTGTGCGCTGCGCCATTCAAAACGCAGGGCTGGACTTTCCCAGTAACAAGCGCATCACGGTCAATTTGGCGCCTGCCGATTTACCCAAAGACTCAGGCCGCTTTGACTTGCCGATTGCCTTGGGCATCTTGGCCGCACATGGTCAGTTAGATGAAGCAGCCTTGGCGCAACACGAGTTCGCGGGCGAGTTGTCGCTGTCGGGTGAGTTGCGTCCCGTGCGCGGCGCGCTGGCCATGGGGCTGGCGTTGCGCGGTGCAGGCGTGCGTACACGTTTGGTGTTGCCAGCAGGCAGCGCCGAAGAGGCAGCGTTGGTGCCCACCGCCGAGGTGTACCGCGCCTTGCACTTGAGCGATGTGGTGGCGCACTTCGCGAAACCCGAAGTCAAAGGCCTAGTGGACAAACGTGAAGAAGGCACCACACTCCCCGTGCACACCACCGAGGGCTGGTGCCGCCTAGAAGCACCAATGCTCAACACGCCAACCATCGCGCACGGCCCAGACTTGGCCGATGTCAAAGGCCAAGCCGGTCCGCGTCGCGCGCTAGAGATTGCGGCTGCTGGCGGGCACTCTCTTTTATTGGTCGGCCCACCCGGCACAGGCAAGTCGATGTTGGCGCAACGCTTTGCGGCTTTGCTGCCAGAGATGACCTTGGACGATGCGCTGGAGAGCGCCGCCATCGCCAGCTTGGCGGGGCGCTTTGAATTGAACCAATGGATGCAGCGGCCCACACGCAGCCCGCATCACACGGCTACGTCTGTGGCTTTGGTGGGCGGTGGCACGCCACCGCGTCCAGGGGAAATTTCTTTGGCGCACAACGGTGTGTTGTTTTTGGACGAGTTGGCCGAAGTCAAACGCAGCGCGCTTGAAGCTTTGCGCGAGCCTTTAGAGAACGGCCACATCACCATTTCGCGTGCGGCCACGCAGGCCAAGTTTCCGGCGCGCTTTCAATTGATTGCAGCGATGAATCCGTGCCCCTGCGGTTACTTGGGTTCCAGCATCAAAACTTGCCGCTGCACCCCTGACCAAGTGGCGCGTTACCAAGGCAAGCTCAGCGGCCCTTTGTTGGACCGCATCGACTTGCAGGTGGAAGTACCCACACTGGCTACAGATGTCTTGATGCAAAGCGGGCCGGGTGAATCCACCGCCGCCGTGCGTGCGCGTTGTTGGGTCGCACACGCCAAAGCAATAGCACGACAAGGCACACCCAACCAAGATTTGCAAGGCCAAGCCTTGGAGGCACACATACACCTCGATACAACAGCAGCCACGTTTTTACAAAACGCAGCCACCAAACTCGGTTGGTCAAGTCGCAGCACACACCGTGCGCTGCGTGTGGCCCGCACGATTGCAGATTTAGCTGATAGCCACGCCGTTCAAGTGGCGCACGTGGCCGAAGCGCTGCAATACCGGCGCGTGTTGGTCAGTCACTGACCCTGCCTCACACGCGAGCACCCAACACAATGCCTTCACGCTGCAGCTGTGCCATCACCGCTGCACCTTCACGCACAAAAGCTTCCGGCTCAGGGTGCGACAACCACATAGCCAAGGCCATGAAGGCTTGTTCACCGGTTTGTCCGTCGCGCAGCAAATCGATCAGTTGACCGCGAAAGACGCTGCTGTCAAACACGTGCAGCACATCGTCTTTGTCGCGCAACATGGACACATAGGTGCTTTGCATGTGGCTGGGTTGATGTTCGGTGTCGATGCCGTGCACGGGCCATTCGTACGCCGCTTCCACGTGGGTGGGGTTGAGCACCACTGGGCGGTGCATCACATCCGCGTTGGCATCGCACACGGGCCAGCTTACTGGCGTGTTGCTGACGGCGTTTTGCAACCATTCGAAATGCGCCAAGTCTTGCAACCAAGCAGGCAAGCGTTGCATATCTGAGCTTTCACGCACATGGTCTAAAAAAGCACGCTGCGTGGTACTGGCCCAAGGGCTATGTGGGTGCGCGTCTTTCAGAAAAAGGCGCACCGCGTGCTCCCACATCGCGTCACCCAGCAAAGCATGTGTGACAGGAAACGCCGGCTCTAACACCTCGCGCACATGTTTCACCATGTCTTGGGTACACGTGGCGGCATCGCTGACGGCCACGCCCGCGGGCGCTGGTACGCCCAAGGGGTCGCGCAAATGGCGTGCCAATGCGAATTGAAATTGTCGGAAATCGTTCAGCATGTCAGGGCCTCTAAGTTGAGTTGCATCACATCGTCTACACAGCGCGCCACACGACGATGGGTGCGCGCCAGCACATCTCCTAGCAAGGGGTATTCGCGGCCCACACGCACATAGTCAACGTGGCTCAGTGGCAGTGCTTGCACAAACGCGTAAGGGTCAAAATCAAATTGCAAGCCATTGATGGCCAGCGCATGCAAGTCCAAATGCAAACGACAACCCGATGCAGCCACCACCTCCGAAATAAACTCAGCTTCGTTCATGTCAACGTGTACGGGCGCCATGCGATGCACCACGTTGCGAATGCCCATGCGCAAACCCAGCGCGTCTTGCACTTGGGCAATGCGCGCGGCCGTCCAAGCCACGGCAGCACGCGTGCTGGGAATCGGCAGGTTGATGAACAAGGGCGCGTCGTCTGCGTTCCAAGCCAAGGCTTCGGAAAACACCTGCACGTCATGCTCGACGATAAAGCGGCGCAAGTCTCGCAACATGTTTTTATCCAAAACACTGGGGCCGCCCAGCGACAAACTTTGGCTCAAACAAACAGTGGGATAGTGCTGCGTGAGTTGCTGCAAGTCTTTGCCAACACGCGCACCCACACCGAACCAATCAGACGGGTTGAGTTCTAAAAATTGCAAATTGTCTGGCGCACGGTTTTTCAACGGCGCTAACAACGCAGGACGCAGGGCCAGACCCACGCCTTGAAGGATGTGATGTTTCATCAGGTGTGTGCTTTCAAATCAAAGGCCAATCGATGGCTCCAAGCCTCGTAGTCGTCAGCACATCGGAGAACATGAAGAAACGAATTCGCAAATTAAAGTCTTTTTGAGGGCAACCCCAAAACCTCACAAAGCACGTAGGCGTCACTCGATAAATCTCGGACTTCGTATCATTCGCCCTCATGCCTCATTCCCGTTTCTCTCGCCGCGATGCCCGCTTTGTTTGGGCGCTGTCTGCGCTGCAACTCATCGCGTGGGGCAGCGTGTTTTATGGTTTCGCTTTGTTCATGGCGCCTTTAGAACAGGCCTTGGGCATGAGCCGCGCTGAGTCATCGCTGGGTTTTAGTTTGATGCTGTTGGCTGAAGGCTTGTTGGCTTTCTCGGTCGGTCGCTGGATTGACCATGGTCACGAGCGCGCGGTGATGACAGGTGGCTCCTTGCTGGTAGGTCTGGCGTTTTTGCTGCACAGCCAAATCTCCAACATGGCTGCGTTTTATGCGGTGTGGACACTGCTGGGCGTGGGTCTTGCGGGCACCTTGTACCCGCCAGCGTTTGCCGTGCTCACACGTCGGTTCCCGCAGCACTTTCGACGCGCCATCATCATCCTCACGTTTTTGGGTGGCTTGGCTAGCACGGTGTTCATTCCACTCGTCGCGTGGTTGATAGACACGCTCGGCTGGCGCGATGTGCTGTGCGTGTTAGCCGCCATGCATCTGCTGGTATGTGCACCTGTGCATTGGTTGTTGTTGCGTGATGCACCACAACGCGCGGTACTGGCGTCGACACACACCCACCGAACGACACTGTGGCGCTATGTGCGTCAACCCAAGTTTTGGCAGTTAGCCACGTTTGTGGTGTTGCTCATGGGTGTGACCTCTGCCTTGCCTGCACACATGGTGAGTCTGCTGCGCGAAGCGGGCATGACCGAATCATGGGCCATTGCCGTGCCTGCCAGCATTGGCGTGTTGCAAGTGATAGGCCGTTTGGGTTTGTATGTGGCCGAACACCGCGTGGATGTGCACGCCACCAACCGCTGGGTGACGGTGTTGATTCCGCTCGGGTTTCTAACGCTGCTCATTGGCGCAGGCCATGGCGTGTGGGGCGTGTTGTTTGTGGTGCTGTATGGATTGGGCAACGGCACGCTCACCATCGTCAAAGGCACGGTGATGGCGCAATACGTGAGCCGTGAACACATGGGTAGCTTGAACGGTTTGCTAGGTTTGCCCATGGCACTGGCTCGCGCCTCAGCCCCGTGGTTGATGGGGCTGCTGTGGTCTGCGGAGATGGGCTACGCCTCGGGCTTGTGGCTGATGTTTGTCATTAGCGTGGTAGGCGTGGCAGCCATGTGGATGGCTCAAAAGGGTCCACGCCTTTGAAGCTGCTTTACAAATTAGGCGCCAGCAAACGCTCTAAATCTTTCACCGCCACACCTTGGCGTTGCGCCAAGTCGTGCACTTGATCTTCGCCGATGCGACCCACGTTGAAGTAGGTGGCCTCGGGATGTGCCAAGTAAAAACCGCTCACGCTGGCTGCAGGTGTCATAGCCAAGCTGCTGGTTAGGCCCATGTCGATTTCGTCGCACTGCAACACGGCAAACATGTCTTGCTTGGCACTGTGGTCGGGGCAAGCGGGATAGCCAGGCGCGGGGCGAATGCCTTGGTATTTTTCTTTGATCAACTCTTCGTTGCTCAACGCTTCGTCAGCGGCGTAGCCCCACAAGTCGGTGCGCACGCGCTGGTGCATGCACTCGGCAAAGGCTTCGGCCAAGCGGTCGGCCAAGGCTTTGAACAAAATGGCCGAGTAGTCGTCATGCGCTTCGATGAAACGCTTTTCTTGCTTCTCTGCGCCCAGGCCCGCGGTCACAGCAAAGAGACCCACGTAGTCAGCCGCTTGGGTTTGGTCGGCCACAAAGTCAGACAAACAGCGGTTGGGGTTCTTGTTGGGTTTCACCGTTTGTTGGCGCAAGCCGTGCCAGGTCATCACCTGTTGCTGACGGGCTTCGTCGGCATACAAAACAATGTCGTCTCCCACGCGCTGCGCGGGGTACAGGCCCACCACCGCGTTGGCAGTGAGCCAGCGGTTGGCGATGATTTTTTTCAACATCGCTTGGCCATCGGCGTAGACCTTCTTGGCTTCCACGCCCACCACCTCGTCGTCGAGGATGGCAGGGAATGGGCCCGCCAAATCCCACGTTTGAAAAAATGGTGCCCAGTCGATGTATTTTTCCAGCTCAGCGAGGTCAAAGTTCTTGAACACGCGGCGGCCAATGAACTTTGGCTTGGCGGGTTTGTAGTTCTCAAAGCTCACGGGCGTGGCGTTCGCGCGCGCTTGAGCCAAAGTGACCAGCGGCGTTTGTTTTTTGTTGGCGTGCTGTTCGCGCACTTGGGCATAGTCGGCATTCAGCTCGGCAATGTATTTGGCCGCTTGGTCTGACAACAAACCTTGGGCCACGCTCACGCTGCGTGAAGCGTCGGGCACGTATACCACGGGGCCGTCGTAGTGCGGCGCAATCTTCACCGCGGTGTGCACGCGGCTGCACGTTGCGCCACCAATCATCAGCGGCATCATGCGACTGCGGAAGTAATCGTCCTTTTGCATTTCGCCCGCGACGTATTGCATTTCTTCGAGTGACGGGGTGATCAGGCCAGACAAGCCGATGATGTCTGCACCCTCTTCTTTGGCCTTGGCCAAAATTTCGTGGCAAGGCACCATCACGCCCATGTTCACCACTTCGTAGTTGTTGCACTGCAAGACCACAGTGACGATGTTTTTGCCAATGTCGTGCACGTCGCCTTTGACCGTGGCGATGACGATCTTGCCCTTGGCTTTCACGTCTTGACCCGCTTCGGCTTGCAAGCGTTTTTCTTCTTCGATGTAGGGCACGAGGTGCGCCACGGCTTGCTTCATCACACGGGCAGACTTGACCACTTGCGGCAAGAACATCTTGCCTTGGCCAAACAAATCACCCACCACGTTCATGCCGTCCATCAGGGGGCCTTCAATCACGTGCAAGGGACGACCACCCTTGGCCAAGATCTCGCGGTAGGCCTCTTCGGTGTCTTCGTTGATGAAGTCGGTGATGCCGTGTACCAGCGCGTGGCTCAGGCGCTCAGCCACCGACACGGGCGCATCGGGCGTGCCGCGCCACGCCAATTTTTGGCTGTCGTCTTTGGCTGCGCCTTTGGCGGTTTCGGCCACTTCGATCAGGCGCTCGCCTGCCGTGAGGTGGGCCTCACCTTCTTTGTATTTCGGCGTACGGTTCAGCACCACGTCTTCCACGCGCTCGCGCAGCGTGGGTTCGAGGTCGTCATACACACCCACCATGCCGGCGTTCACGATGCCCATGTCCATGCCCGCTTGGATGGCGTGGTACAGGAACACGGTGTGGATGGCTTCGCGCACGGGGTCGTTGCCACGGAAACTGAACGACACGTTAGACACACCGCCGCTCACCTTCGCACCGGGCAGGTGTTGCTTGATCCAACGTGTGGCTTCGATGAAATCGACCGCGTAGTTGTCGTGCTCTTCAATGCCGGTGGCAATGGCGAAGATGTTGGGGTCGAAGATGATGTCTTCGGGCGGGAAGCCCACTTCGTCCACCAACACGCGGTACGCACGTTCGCAAATTTCAATCTTGCGTGCGTAGGTGTCGGCTTGGCCTTTTTCATCAAACGCCATCACCACCGCCGCCGCGCCATAGCGCTTGACCAGCTTGGCTTGGCGCTTGAACTCGTCCACGCCTTCTTTCATGCTGATGGAGTTGACGATGCCCTTGCCTTGGATGCAACGCAAGCCCGCCTCGATGACCGACCACTTCGATGAGTCCACCATCACCGGCACACGTGCAATGTCGGGCTCGCCTGCCATCAGGTTGAGGAAGCGCACCATCGCAGCTTGGCTGTCGAGCATGGCTTCGTCCATGTTGACGTCAATCACCTGCGCGCCGTTTTCCACTTGCTGACGCGCCACGGCCAAAGCCTCTTCGTATTGGCCGTTCAAAATCATGCGGGCAAATGCTTTGGAGCCCGTGACGTTGGTGCGCTCGCCAACGTTGACAAACAAACTGCCCTCGCCGATGGTGACCGGCTCAAGGCCAGACAACTTCATGGGGGGAACTGCAGTGGAATTCATGGGGGTACTCACCTGGGGCTAACAAAACAGGTGAGCGTCGTTGCAAACAAAACCCAAGCCTGACCGGTCATGGCGACGGGCTGCAACGCTCCTTGGGGAAGGTCAAATTTTAGCCGCTACACCCTTACCCCTGAACGACGAAGCTTGATGAGAAAAAACCCGCGCCATACGAGCCCTAACGGCTCAAAGATTTTCACTGCGCCTTGAACTTGCTATGCGCTTTGTAACTTTGGTGGATGTTGTCCCACTCCAGCACAGGGGCGTGGGCGCTGAGAAACTCGCGCAGCAGCTGGCTGGACTGAATTTTGGTGAGCGCTAGTTTTTCTGCGATCAGTGTGCGGTTGACATGGCCATGTTCTTTGTAAATGGCCATGACGACTTCCACTTGGCTTCGCATATGACGGCCAGCGGGGGTAACGATGAACGATTTTTCAGGCATTGCAAAAACCAACAAAAGCGATATTTATCGATTTTGTTGGTTTCGCGACCCCTAGTGAATACGCCTTTCGGGGTATTTTTGTGAGTTCTGCTCACATTTCACTCGGGAAATTAGCAGAGCGATAGGCTATGCCGCCTCACGGTAAAACGGCCCCGCGCTCAAGGCACGCGCTTTGTCATTCGCTACCGCTTGCGCAATCGCACCAATGTGGTCAGGCGTAGTGCCGCAGCAGCCACCCACGATGTTGACCAAGCCTTCGGCCGCGAACTCGTGCACCAAGCGGCTGGTGACATCGGGCGTTTCGTCAAAGCCGGTGTCGCTCATGGGGTTGGGCAGGCCTGCGTTGGGGTAGCAGCTGATGAAGGTGTCTTCGGCCACGCGGTTGAGTTCTTGGATGTAGGGGCGCATGAGCGTGGCGCCCAAGGCGCAGTTCAGGCCAATGGCCAAGGGCTTGGCGTGGCGCACGCTGTGCCAAAACGCGGTCACGGTTTGGCCACTCAAGATGCGGCCCGACGCATCGGTCACGGTGCCGCTGATGATGAGGGGCAGGCGCTCGCCGCTGGCTTCAAAAAACTCTTCAATCGCAAACAGCGCCGCCTTGGCGTTCAAGGTGTCAAAAATGGTTTCCACCAACAACACATCCGAGCCGCCCTCGACCAACCCTTTGACTTGCTCGTAGTAGGCCGCGCGCAGTTCTTCAAAGCTCACATTGCGTGCACCTGGGTCGTTCACATCGGGGCTGATGCTGGCAGTCTTGGGCGTGGGGCCCACGGCGCCCGCCACAAAGCGGGGCTTGTCGGGCGAGCTGTATTTGTCGCAGGCTTCGCGGGCAATGCGGGCCGAAGCCACGTTCATTTCGTAGGCCAAGTCGGCCATGTCGTAGTCTTCTTGAGCCACGGTGGTGGCGCCAAAGGTGTTGGTCTCAATCAGGTCTGCACCTGCGGCCAAGTAGCGCTCGTGGATGTCGCGAATCACGTCGGGGCGGGTGAGGCTGAGCAACTCGTTGTTGCCCTTCACGTCTTTGTGAAAGTCTTTGAAACGCTCGCCGCGGTATTGCTCTTCGGTCAGCTTAAAGCGCTGAATCATGGTACCCATCGCGCCGTCTAGGATGGCGATGCGATTTTTCAAAATTTCGGGCAGCGCCTGAGCGCGTGTGTAATTCAGAGAATTCATGCTGTGTGACTTGGGAAAACAAGGGCTTGCGGCGTTTCGCGTTTTTTTTGCCAAGCGGCTATGGCTTGTGCACGCGTAGCGGTGGGGTGCTGCGCAAAGAAATCGCGGATGTGCTGATTGAACTGGAATTGTCGCTGAATGGGCTGGGCCGAATTTTGACGACTTGCTGCATAGATCACCAAAGCATCCGCCAAGGTTTGGCCTTGCGGGTTTTTGAACAAATCACGCAGAGCTTGGTTGAAGCGAAAGCCCTTGCCCGTGTGCGCCACAAAGAAGGCACGCAAAGCATCGTTCAAACGCCAACCTGAACCAATCACGGTTTGGGGCGTCAACACCACGGGCATGGCGCCTCGCTGACGCGGTGGGGCCACTTCCGGCGGCGCGTGACCTAGCAAATGCGCCTGTATCCGCAAGGTCAACGCTTCCTTGCTGCCTGTAGTGGGCAAGCCCTGTGCGCTGCAAAAGTCTTGCAGCTCTTTTTTGAGCCAATACCAAGCTTGAAAACTCTCAGCAGACAAAGCAGGACGGTTCATGCGCACCATTCTAAAACTTAACCACACCACAACAAGTGAGGGACAATGCCCGCTGTTTTTCTGTCATACAAACTGCTTTTGCCATCTCTCCTCCCCATCCTGCACGAAGTCTTTGGCTACAACGCGTTTCGCGGACCCCAAGAAGCCATCGTCAACCACGTGTGCGGCGGTGGCGATGCGCTGGTGCTCATGCCCACGGGTGGCGGCAAATCGCTGTGCTACCAAATTCCAGCCATTGCCCGCCAACGCGCGGGACATGGCATCACCATCGTGGTGTCGCCGCTCATTGCGCTCATGCACGACCAAGTGGGAGCGCTGCACGAGGCGGGTGTAGAGGCTGCGTTTTTAAATTCCAGCCTCAGCGGCGAAGAAGCCAACGCCGTAGAGCAACGTTTGCGTCGTGGCGACATCACGCTGCTGTACGCCGCGCCCGAGCGCATCACCACGCCGCGTTTTTTGGCGCAGCTGGACATGCTCCACGAACAAGGCCAGCTCAGCCTGTTCGCCATTGACGAAGCGCATTGCGTGAGCCAGTGGGGCCACGACTTCCGCCCCGAATATCGCGCCCTCACTGTGCTGCACGAGCGCTACGCCGGCGTGCCGCGCATGGCGCTCACAGCGACTGCCGACGCACTCACACGCGCCGACATCGTGGAGCGCTTGCAGCTCGAAGACGCACAGCAATTCGTCAGCAGCTTTGACCGCCCGAACATCCGTTACACCATCGTTGAGAAAAAAGACGCGTCATTGCAACTGCTGCGTTTCATCCAGCGCGAGCACACGGGACCAGACTGGCAAGACAGCGGCATCGTCTATTGCCAATCGCGCAAGCGCGTGGAAGAAGTGGCCAAGAATTTGTGCGACGCGGGCATCAACGCCTTGCCTTACCACGCAGGCCTCGACAGCGCGGTACGCCAACACAACCAAAACCGTTTTCTAAGGGAAGAAGGCTTGGTGATGGTGGCCACCATCGCCTTTGGCATGGGCATCGACAAGCCTGATGTGCGCTTTGTGGCGCACTTGGACATGCCCAAAAACATCGAAGGCTACTACCAAGAAACCGGCCGTGGCGGCCGCGACGGCCAAGAAGCTCACGCGTGGATGGCCTACGGCTTGAACGATGTGGTGAACCAACGCCGCATGATTGACGAAAGCCCTGCGGGTGAAGAGTTCAAGCAAGTCATGCGCGGCAAGCTCGACGCGCTCTTGGCCTTGGCCGAGGCGACCGACTGCCGACGGGTGCGATTGCTAGGCTATTTCGATGAGACCTACAAATCCTCCAAAGATGGTCAGGTTCGCCTGACCTGCGGCAACTGCGACAACTGCCTCAACCCCCCAGACATTTGGGACGGCACCGAAGCCGCCCGCATGTTGCTGTCCACCATTTACCGCGTGAAACAGCAAAGCGGGATGTCGTTTGGTGCGGGCCACATGATGGACATCTTGCGCGGCAAGGACACCGAGAAGGTCAGCCAATATGGCCACGAGAAGCTCAGCACTTTTGGCATTGGCGCGCACTTCACCGAGGTACAGCTGCGCGGCGTGCTGCGTCAGCTCATCGCGCTCGGCGCTTTGGGTGTGGACGCGCAAGCCTTCAACACCTTGTATTTGACTGAGGCCTCGCGCGCTGTGCTCAAAGGCGAAGTCACGGTGCGCCTGCGCGCTTCGGTGTCCACCCCTGCCGATCGCAAAGCAAAACGGGCGGCCAGCGGCGCCTCCAAACCCGCGCCCATTGCGCTGGACGACGCAGGCCAGAAACGCTACGACGCCCTCAAGGCTTGGCGCGCCGAGGTGGCCCGCTCGCATAACTTGCCAGCCTACGTCATCTTCCATGACGCCACACTGGCCGCGATTGCGCAAGCTGAGCCGCACGATTTAGAAGCCCTGCAAGGTATCGCGGGCATCGGTACTAAAAAGCTCGAAGCTTATGGTGATGAGGTATTGCGGGTGGTGGGCTTGCCCGCCTGAGTCCACCGCATCGACGGGTTTACCCTGTCTCCACGACGACTGCAAAGTGGGCGAACTCTCCTAAAATTTAAGCAACTTAAATAGGAGACAAAACATGTCACACCATGACCACGCGGCCGAGCAAGATGTTGTTGAAGCCATCGTTCCCCTGATGCCTATCGTGCTGCCCGTTGCTGGTGCCGTGCTGATTTTCTTGCTGGCCTTCATTGCTGTGTTCATGGCCTAAGTGCCCCGATGACCGCACCATGTTCGGTCATGAGCCCCAAAAGAGCGCCGTTCTTGGCGCTTTTTTGCATTCTTTTGGATTCTTTTTCCCTTTTTTGATGCCCCTTGAAAGCCTGCGTAAGGGGTTGGTTTCTTAAAATACAGGACCGTTTCACACGGGCGTAATGAATTGAGGTCAGAGCCTCGCAGCAACTCGCTGGGCTCTGACCTCAATTTTTTGACTTAGGAGCTTTTTATGAACATCAACGCACCTGCGTATGTGAAGAACCCCAAGCTGGTCGCTTGGGTCGGCGAAATGGCCGCCTTGTGCAAACCCGACACCGTGTACTGGTGTGACGGCAGCCAAGAAGAATACGACCGCCTGTGCCAACAGCTCGTGGACGCTGGCACCTTCAAAAAGCTCAACCCCGCCAAGCGCGCCAACTCATTCTTGGCTTGCTCTGACCCATCAGACGTGGCCCGCGTGGAAGACCGCACCTTCATTTGCTCCGCCAAAAAAGAAGACGCCGGCCCCACCAACAACTGGATGGAGCCCGCCGAGATGCGCGCCACGTTGAACCCCCTGTTCGACGGCTGCATGAAGGGCCGCACCATGTACGTAGTTCCTTTCAGCATGGGCCCTCTGGGTTCACACATTGCCCACGTCGGCATTGAGCTATCAGACAGCGCCTACGTGGTGGTAAACCAAAAACTCATGACCCGTATGGGCAAAGCCGTGTACGACGTCATCGGCACTGATGGCCCCTTCGTGCCTTGTGTGCATACCGTGGGCGCGCCTTTGGCTGCTGGCGAAAAAGACACCACCACTTGGCCTTGCAACCCCAACACCAAGTACATCGTGCATTACCCAGAGACCCGCGAAATCTGGTCTTACGGTTCGGGCTACGGCGGCAACGCCTTGTTGGGCAAGAAGTGCTTTGCCTTGCGCATCGCATCCAACATGGGTCGCGACCAAGGTTGGTTGGCCGAGCACATGCTCATCTTGGGTGTGACCAGCCCCGAGGGTAAAAAGTACCACGTGGCAGCTGCGTTCCCCAGCGCTTGCGGCAAAACCAACTTCTCCATGTTGGTCCCACCTGCAGCCTTCAACGGCTGGAAAGTCACCACCATCGGTGACGACATTGCTTGGATCAAGCCACACGCTGACGGCAAGATGTACGCCATCAACCCAGAAGCCGGCTACTTTGGCGTCGCTCCTGGCACCAACATGAAAACCAACCCCAACTGCATGTTGAGCCTGCACAAAGACGTGATCTTCACCAACGTGGCGCTCACCGACGACGGCGACGTGTGGTGGGAAGGCATGGAAAAAGACACTGGCAAATTGCCCGATCACCTGATCGACTGGCAAGGCAAAGACTGGACCCCCGCCATCGCCAAAGAAACTGGCGCCAAAGCCGCTCACCCCAACGCCCGCTTCACAGTGGCTGCGACCAACAACCCTGCTTTGGACCCCCAATGGGACGACGCCAATGGCGTGGCCATCGACGCCATGATGTTTGGCGGCCGCCGCTCCACCACCGTGCCACTCGTCACCGAAGCACGCAACTGGACCGAAGGCGTATACATGGCTGCGACCATGGGCTCTGAAACCACCGCTGCCGCCTTTGGCGCGCAAGGCGTGGTGCGCCGCGACCCCTTCGCCATGTTGCCCTTCTGCGGCTACAACATGAGCGACTACTTCCAACACTGGTTGGACATGGGCGCCAAGCAAGAAGCCGCTGGCTACAAGCTGCCCGCCCTGTACTGCGTGAACTGGTTCCGCAAAGACGAGTCTGGCTCGTTCGTGTGGCCTGGCTACGGCGACAACATGCGCGTGTTGAAGTGGATCATCGACCGCTTGGAAGGCAAAGCCCAAGGCCACGACACCCTGTTCGGCGTGGCCCCTAACTACAACGAAATCAACTGGTCTGGCATCGAGTTCAGCGCCGATGACTTCGCCAAAGTGACCAGCATCGACAAAGCCGCTTGGAGCGAAGAGTTCAAACTGCACGAAGAGCACTTCAGCAAGCTGTCGCACAACTTGCCCAAGGCCATGAGCGACACGCTCAAAGCTTTGGAAGCGCGTTTAGAAACTGCATAACTCTGTTTCGCCTCAAGCGCTCGACGGCGCTTGACTCAGGCACAAAAAACCCCGCAAGGCCAAAAGCTTTGCGGGGTTTTTATTTGGGTTACTGAGCTAGTCTTAGTCTTCGTTTTTGAGTTTCTCGCCGAACAGCACCACCATCATGGTCTTGCCAACCACGTTCAACAAAATACCAAACAACACCAAGCCCAAGAACATGGTCAAACCGCCGATGATGCGCCCGCCCACCGTCACAGGGAACATGTCGCCATAGCCTGTGCTGGTCAAGGTCACGATGCACCACCACATGGCAGTAGGAATCGACGTGAAGAAACGCTTGTCTTCGGGAATCAAGTTCCCTGAAATCGGATCAACAGGAACGAATTTCACTGGCTCTTGGCCTTGGGGTGTGGCTTGGTCAATCAGCGCTTGACCGGCCTCCATGGCATCAGACGCATACAAGCTGCCCTCTACAAAGTACATGGCCGTACTAGAGATCATCATGACCGAGAAAAAGATGATGAAGTAAATCTTCAGGTTGGCCACCAACGGGTTGGATGCTTGGCTCACTTGCATGGCTTGGCGTGCCAACTTGAGCACTCGCAACACCCGCGCCACGCGCAACAGTCGCAATACCTTGCTGCCTTGCAAAGCGGTGAAGTTGAACAGCATCAAATAGCTGGGAAGAATGGACACCAAATCAATCACACCCCACACCGTGAAGGCATAGCGCCAACCTTTGTCGGAAAAAGCCAAGTTACCGAAATAGTCCAGCGTGAACACGACCACAGCCACCCACTCAATGGCATTGAACAATCCGTGATAGGCCTCCGACAAATCAGGCACGGTGTCCAAGGCCAATGTGATGCATGAGATAAAAATAAACACCGCCACCAAGTTGTTCCAAGCTTTAAAGCCTGAGCTGGCGGGTTGTGCAAAGACAGATTTCAACATCGCTTTCCCTTCTTATTTAGAACGTCGAAAATCCTAAAAGGCGGGGTGTAAAAATCTTGTAAAAAGTTACAAATTCGACTTTATTGTTTGAAACGGTAGCCCACACCGATCTCCGTCACGAAATGCTTGGGGCGCGAAGGGTCGTCTTCCAACTTCTGGCGCAAATGACTGATGTAAATGCGTAAATAGTGGCTACTGTCTTTGAAGGCGGGGCCCCACACGTCTTGCAGCAAGGCTTTTTGCGTCATCACTTTGCCTGACGATTTGACCAAGGCGGCCAGCAGTTTGAACTCGGTCACGGTCAAATGTACAGGCGCCTCGTTCTTGAAAATTTCACGCTTGGTGAAATCCACTCGAACAGCACCAAAACTCAAGACCGACGTAGGCAAATCGTCTTGTCGCTGGTGGCGGCGTAGCAAGGCTTGCACACGCGCCTTGAACTCGGCAATGCCAAACGGTTTGGTCAGGTAGTCATCGGCTCCCAAATTCAGCGCATCCACCTTGTCTTGCTCCATCGCGCGGGCCGACAACACAAGCACCGGCATGTCAGACCAACTGCGCACGCGCTCAATCAGCGTTTGACCATCCACGTCGGGCAGCCCCAAATCCACCACCAACAAATCAGCGGGATTGACAGACAAGACATGTGTAGCAGACATCACGCTATCGGCCTCGGTCACCACGCAATTCATGGCTTCCAAGGCGCTTTTCACAAACCGCCGAATTTCGGGCTCGTCTTCCACCAACAACACGCGGGGCTTGGCACTCATACCGTTTCCTCTGGCACGCTCGGGGGTACACCCTTGGGTAAACACACACACAACTCGGCCCCACCTGATACACGATTACTGGCTGTGATGCGGCCACCATGCGCTTGCACAATCACTTTGCAAATCGACAGGCCCAAGCCGAACCCTTGAATGGTCGACTCTTTGGTGCCGCGTTCAAACATATCAAACATGGTGTCTAGCTTGTGCGGGTCAATGCCCTGTCCTTCATCACGCACCACCAACCGCAGCTCTTCTGCCGTTTCAGATACGTGCAGCGCAATGGGTGCGCCTTTGGGCGAATACTTGGCCGCGTTCTCCAGCAAATTAGTCACCACCCGCTCCATGAGCGTGGCATCAATTTGCACCAACGAAACGTTTGCAGGAATGCGCACCGACACAGGGTGCGCGTTCAGCGCATCCCCCAAGTGCTCCATGCTCACACTCACCACATCGGTGATGTCATGCCAATCCAAGCGCAGCTGCACATTGCCCGCATTCAACCGTGCCATCTCTAACAAGTTAGACACCAAGCTCGACAAACGTCGTGCTTGGTCTTGAATCGTGACCGAGGTGGCCACGGCATCCTCAGGCAAAGGGGGCTCGTGGGTTGCCAACGAATCGGCCAAGCCCACCAACACCGTCAAAGGTGTGCGCAAATCATGCGAGAGCGCCGACAAAATGGAAGAACGCAAACGTTCAGACGTGACACTGAGCTCGTGCGCATACGCCACCTCTACAAAATGTAAGCGTTCTAAGGTGATGGCCAACAGCGAGGCATAGGCTTCACAAAAGGCCACTTTCTCTGGCGTTACTTCCGAGGTGTCTTCATGTGCCGCCAAGACCAAAATGCCATGGCCGTGTTCGGCCGAGAGCAACGGGATGTACACGCAGCCCCACCCCGTGGTGTTGAGTGCGCTGCTGCTGACTGTTTTTTGGGTCGTCACCGCCAAAGAGGCCAGATGCGACTCCACATGGAACTGTGCAGCCCCAACCATTTGGTTTTGCACCACCTGTTCATCGGTCACGATGACATACGCTTTCAAACCCACTTGCGCCAACAAAAACGCCTCGGTGATGCTCGCCGCATCGCTCACGGCTTGGGTCCCTGCCAAAGCGCGCGCCACTTGGTACAGCGAGTGGGTTCTCGCTTCTCGCAGTTGCGCATCTTCAGCACTCTTTTTCAAACGCGCCGCCATTTGTGCTGAGACGATGGCGGTGATGAGCATCACCGCAAAAGTCACCAAATGCTCTGGGTTAGCCACATCCAACGAAAAGCGTGGTGGCACAAACAAGAAGTCAAACAAAAACACGCTGTAAATAGCCGCGACCACACCGCTGGTTTGTCCGAGCTGAATGGCCACCATCAAGACAAACAACAAAAACAGCATAACGATGTTGGCCAGCTCCCATCGTTCGGCCAAGGGCATCAACAAAAATGCCAGCATCGACGTCAACAACACCGTCAACAAGGCTTGGTGCCATTGCGTCAAACGGGTAGTGGTGCGTGTGGTCATGGTTTAACTCCTGTGTGTTCTACCTTACCTCAAAGCACAACTTGCGAGCCCAGCTCCACCACGCGGTTAGACGGCAGACGGTAAAACGAGGTGGCGCTGTCCGAGTTGCGATACATGAAGATGAACAACAGCTCGCGCCAATAAGCCATGTCTGATTTGATTTTCGGAATCAAGGTTTCGCGCCCCAAGAAATACGACGAATCCATCAAACCAAAACTCACGCCTTCAATCTTGCAATGTTTGAGCGCATCCGGAATGTTGATATCGTCCTTGAAGCCGTAGTTGATGCTCACCGCCCAGAAAGAATCCGACAAAGTTTCTACATGCATGCGTTGATGCACGGGCACATAAGGCACGGTGTCCAACGTGACCTTCAAAAAAATCACGTGTTTGTGAATCACTTTGTAGTGCTTCAAACTGTGCAGCATGGCTTGCGGCACATAGGTGGTATCGGTGACCAAGAAGATGGCTGTGCCGTCCACGCGCACCACGCCACCGTGGTCTAGATTTTTCACAAAGTCGCGCAGCTCTAGCGCATCGTCAGCCATGCGATCGCTCACCAAGTCGCGACCACGTTTCCAAGTGCTGAACACGATGAACACGGCGAGGCCAAAGATCAAGGGAAACCAACCACCATCGGGAATCTTCAGCGTATTGGCGCCAAAGAAACACCCGTCAATGACCAGAAACGGCAATGCGCCCAACACCGCACGTACAGGGTGCCAATGCCACAAACGTATCGCCACTGAGACAGCCAACACATTGGTGATAAGCATGGTGCCCGTCACCGCAATGCCATACGCAGCCGCCAAGTTAGACGATGACTGAAAGCCCAGCACCAAGATGATGATGGAGACCATCAAAAACCAATTGATGGAGGGCACATAAATCTGACCAATTTCGTCTTCCGACGTATGCAACACCTCCACACGCGGGGTGTAGCCCAAGCTCATGGCTTGCTTGGTCATAGAGAACGCGCCCGAGATCACCGCCTGTGACGCAATGATGGTCGCCACCGTGGCCAAGGCCACCAAGGGCGTAAGCGCCCAATCAGGGGCCAACAAATAAAACGGGTTTTCAATCGCCGCTGGGTTGCTGAGCAACAAAGCCCCTTGGCCAAAATAGTTCAGCACCAAAGTAGGCAGCACCAAATACAACCAACCCGAACGAATGGGCTGGATGCCAAAGTGCCCCATGTCGGCATACAAGGCCTCGGCGCCCGTGATGCACAACACCACCGAGCCCAAAGAGAAAAAACCTAACAAGGGGTTCTCGGCCAGAAAGTTCACACCATGCAATGGGTTCACCGCCACCAACACCTCTGGGTGCTGCACGATGCCTGACAAACCGAGCACACCCAACACCACAAACCACACCACCATCACAGGGCCAAACAAAGCGCCCACACTCGCCGTGCCTTTGCGTTGCAACACAAACAAGCCCACGATGATGACCAAAGAAAACGGCACGATGAAGGGTTTGAACGCAGGCGTCACCAGCTCTAAACCCTCGACTGCCGACAACACTGAAATGGCTGGCGTGATAACCCCATCGCCATAAAAAAACGCTGCACCAAATAAACCCAGCGTCACCAAAAACCCATAACGAAACGGACCCATGGTTTTTTTGTCAATCGCCAAGGTCATCAAGGCCACAATGCCGCCCTCGCCTTCGTTGTTGGCGCGCATGATGAAGCTCACATACTTAAGCGTGACCACCACCATCAGCGACCAAAAGAACAACGACAAAATGCCCACGATGTTATCGGGCGTGATGGGCACGGGGTTGTGCGCACCGCCAAACACCTCTTTGAGTGCGTACAAAGGGCTGGTGCCAATGTCGCCGTACACCACACCCAGCGCACCCAACACCAAAGCGGCGTAGCGGCTGTTCGCGGTGTGTTCTTTGTTTTTCATAAAAGCCTCAATCTCTGTTCATGCATTGAGCGGCACGATACCGAGGTCGCCATAAATACCGCGTAAATATTGGGGAGATGGCCGCAAACTTTTACGCTTTATTGATACCGCTCAAAATCAGCCCGCATGAAAACCGTATGCAATAAGACCCAAGGTTTGCAAGACAATGCATGTCCTCACTTAGTTTTTATAAGGCTTCTGTCGTGACCATCGCATTTGCTTCTACCCTGCGCACCGCGGCTCTCTGCTTCAGCGTTGCAGCCCTGCCTGCCTTCGCCCAAAACGTCATCAAGATTGGCGAAATCAACAGCTACAAAGCCCAGCCTGCTTTCCTCGACCCCTACAAAAAAGGCATGGAGTTGGCGGTAGAAGAAATCAACGCCAAGGGTGGCGTGAATGGCAAACAGCTGCAACTCGTCATCCGTGACGACAACGCCTCCCCCGGCGATGCCGTGCGTGCCGCCGAAGAACTGCTGAGTCGCGAGAAGGTGGATGTGCTGTCTGGCGCGTTCCTCTCGCACATTGGCTTGGCACTGGGTGACTTTGCCAAACAACGCAAAGTGTTCTTCCTCGCGGGCGAACCGCTGACCGACAAAATGGTTTGGCAAAACGGCAACCGCTACACCTACCGCCTGCGCGCGAGCACCTACATGCAAGTGGCCATGCTGGTGCCTGAAGCTGCCAAGCTCAAGAAAAAGCGTTGGGCCGTGGTGTACCCCAACTACGAATACGGCCAATCAGCGGCAGCCACCTTCAAGCAATTGCTCAAAGCTGCACAACCTGATGTGGAGTTTGTGGCCGAGCAAGCACCGGCGCTGAGCAAGATTGATGCGGGCTCGGTGACGCAAGCCATTGCCGATGCCAAACCCGATGCCATCTTCAACGTGTTGTTTGCCACAGATCTGGCCAAGTTTGTGCGCGAAGGCAACACACGCGGGGTGTTCCAAGGCCGCGAAGTGGTGAGCCTCTTGACCGGTGAGCCCGAGTATTTGGAGCCGTTGAAAGACGAAACCCCCAATGGTTGGATCGTCACAGGCTACCCTTGGTACGGCGTGCAAACGCCTGAGCACAAAGCTTTTTATTTGGCCTACCACCGCAAGTACAACGACCACCCACGCTTGGGCTCGGTCGTGGGCTACAGCATGATTCAAGCTTTGGCCGCAGGCATCAGCAAGGCCAAGAGCACCGATAGCGAGAAGCTGGTCACGGCGTTCAGTGGTTTGAAATTCAGCACGCCTTATGGCCCCGTGATGTTCCGCAAGCAAGACAACCAGTCGACCATGGGCGCATTCTTGGGTCGCACCAAGAATGAAGGCGGCAAGGGTGTGTTGGTAGACTACCGCTACATCGACGGAGCCAGTGTGCAACCCAGCGATGACGTTGTGAAAAAACTCAGACCGAGCAACTAAACGCCCCCTCGAACCCAAACACAACGCCCGCCTCTTGCGGGCGTTTTAATTTCAAAGCGATACACCTTGATGGACGCCGCCAGCTTCTTCGTACAAGCCCTCAACGGGCTGGCTGCTGCATCGTCTTTGTTTTTGGTGGCAGCAGGTTTATCGCTCATCTTTGGGGTGACGCGCATCGTCAACTTTGCGCATGGCTCGTTCTTCATGCTGGGTGTGTATGTGGCTTACTCCCTCGTGTCACATGCGGCGCCCGTTGTGTCATCGGCATTGAGCGTGGTGTTGGGCGATGCAGCCAGCCAAACCACCGCCTACTTTTTGCTCTTGCTCTGCGCCGCAATCGTCACCGGCATGTTGGGTGCGTTGGTGGAAATGCTGGTGCTGCGCCGCATTTACAAAGCACCTGAGTTGTTCCAATTGCTCGCCACCTTTGCCTTGGTGCTCGTCATTCAAGACGGCACGTTGTGGCTGTGGGGTGCAGAAGATTTGCTGGGCCCACGCGCGCCAAGTCTGAGCGGCGCGGTAGATATTTTGGGTCGCCGCTTTCCAACCTATGACTTGTTTTTGATTGTCATTGGCCCGCTGGTGCTGGTCGTGTTGTGGTGGTGTTTACAGCACACACGTTTTGGTGTGTTGGTGCGCGCCGCCACGCAAGACCGCGCGATGTTGAGCGCTTTGGGTGTGAACCCGCGTCACTTGTTCACTGCTGTGTTTGCCTTGGGTTGCGCGTTGGCGGGCTTGGGCGGGGCATTGCAACTGCCACGCGAGCCTGCGCATTTGGGGTTGGACATGGCCACCATTGGCGACGCCTTTGTGGTGGTCGTGGTCGGCGGCATGGGCTCCATCCCTGGTGCGTTTGTGGCGGCTTTGTTGATTGCCGAAATCAAAGCGCTGTGTATCGCAGTGGGGACGATAGAAATCTTGGGCGTGTCGTTTGCGTTTTCCAAACTCACGCTGGTGGCTGAGTTTTTGGTGATGGCTGGGGTGCTGATGGTTCGGCCTTGGGGCTTGTTGGGCAAACCGCAAAGTACACCGCGTGCCAGCACAGAGCAAGAGACACCGTTTGCTTTGAGTAGCGTGCGCACACAGCGGGTGTGGCTGTGCGTCGGCGCTGCATTGTTGGCGCTGCCTTTGTTCACCGCAGATTCGCCCTACACACTGGTGTTGGGCATTGATTTGGCGGTTGCGGTTTTGTTCGCCACCAGCTTGCACTTCATCATGGGGCCTGCGGGCATGCACTCGTTCGGCCATGCGGCTTACTTTGGCGTGGGCGCGTATGCCGCTGCATTGCTGGTGTTACGGGCAGGCGTGTCTAGCGAAGCAGCGTTGTTGTTAGCCCCCTTTATCAGCGCCTTGGTGGCGGCACCCATGGCGTGGTTTGCCGTGCGTTTGTCAGGCGTGTACTTGGCCATGCTCACGTTGGCGTTTGCACAAATTGTGTGGTCCATCTGTTTTCAGTGGGACGACTTCACGGGTGGCAGCAACGGCATCACGGGTGTGTGGCCTAGTGAGTGGTTGCAAGACAAGACCGCTTATTACTGGCTCACACTGGTGCTGGTTGCATTGAGCGTTTTGGCGTTACGCCGTGTTTTGATGTCACCGTTGGGTTACGCACTGCGTGCCAGCCGCGACTCGGTGGGGCGCGCCGAAGCCATGGGTTTGAATGTGGCGCATATGCAGTGGCTGGGTTTTGTGTTGGCCGCTGGCTTTGCGGGTTTGGCGGGGGCCTTGTTTGCGTTCTCGAAAGGCAGCATCTCGCCCGATGTGTTGGGCGTGAGCAAATCGGTCGATGGTTTGGTCATGGTCATGTTGGGCGGTGTGCACACGCTCGTCGGACCGCTGGTGGGTGCGGTGACCTTCACCGCGCTGCAAGACAGCTTGGCCCGCAGTACCGACTACTGGCGCGCCGTGTTGGGTGCCAGCATGTTGCTGCTGGTGTTGGTGTTTCCGCAAGGCATTGCGGGCTCGGTGCAGGCGCTGTGGCTACGCATACGCGGCGCACGCGCTACAAATGAGAGAGGTGCGTCATGAGTGCACACGCACTTCACACAGAAGCACAAACCCGCACACAAGGTGGTGATGCATTGTTAGACGTTCAACATTTGCACAAAGCCTTCGGCGGCAACCACGCCGTCAACGATGTGTCATTCAATTTGCAAACGGGCGAACTGCTGGCCCTCATCGGTCCCAACGGCGCAGGCAAATCCACCACCTTCAATTTGGTCAACGGTCAACTCGCGCCTGACAATGGCAGCATCTCCTTGAATGGCGTGTCACTGCTAGGCCTCAAACCCCATGAGCTGTGGCGCATGGGCGTCAGCCGCACGTTTCAAATTGCACAAACCTTTGGCTCGCTCACCGTGGCTGAGAACGTGCAAATGGCATTGCTGTCCGCCGATGGTCAATCGCTCTCGCCTTGGCGACGCGCCACACACTACCGCCATGCGGATGCACTGCAATTACTCGAACAAGTTCAGCTAGACACACACGCTCATCGCCCTTGCAGCGCGCTCGCCTATGGTGATGTGAAGCGTCTTGAGCTGGCAATGGCTTTGGCCAACGAACCGCGCTTGCTGCTGATGGACGAACCCACCGCAGGCATGGCCCCCGACGAACGCTATGCTTTGATGGCACTGACGCGCAACTTGGTCAACCAACGCGGCGTGGCCGTGCTGTTTACCGAACACAGCATGGACGTGGTGTTTGAGCATGCCGACCGCGTGCTGGTGATGGCGCGTGGCGCACTCATCGCACAAGGCACCCCCGCGCAGGTGCAGGCAGACCCGCAGGTGCAAGCGGTGTACTTTGGCAGTGGCAAAACATTTGGCGGTTCGAGCACGCCTGCGGCTTCACCCACCACAGGTGACCAACCATGACGCAGCTATCAACTCGCATCGCATCTAGCGCCGACACAGCACTGCTTGATGTACAAGGCTTGAACGCTTGGTACGGCGCAGCACAAGTGGTGTTCAACGCACAGCTGCATGTGCAACGCGGCGAAGTGGTGGCGCTCATGGGACGCAACGGTGCAGGCAAATCCAGCACGCTCAAAGCCATCATGGGTCTCATGCCGCGACGCACGGGCCGTGTGGTGTTTGCAGGGCATGACATCTCAGATGCAGAGCCTTATCAGGCCGCACGCTTAGGTCTAGGCTATGTGCCCGAAGACCGCCGCATCTTCACCGACCTGACCGTGCTGGAAAACTTGCAGCTCGGTGTGCAAGCGGCTCGTCGTTTTGCAGATGGCAGTGCTGCACCGCAATGGTCACTCGAACAAATTTTTGCGCTGTTCCCTAACTTGACCGACATGCAACAACGCCTCGCCAGCCACATGAGTGGTGGCGAACAACAAATGCTCACTATTGCGCGCACCCTCATGGGCAACCCGTTGATGGTGTTGCTGGATGAACCCTCCGAAGGTGTCGCCCCCGTCATCGTGGAGCAAATGGGCGAGATGATTTTGGCGCTCAAGCGCCAAGGGGTGAGCGTGTTGTTGTCTGAACAAAACACGCACTTCGCACAGTGGGTGAGTGACCGCAGTTACACGCTGGACCGAGGCGTACTCACGGCGTAAGCGTTAAATCGCTTGCGGCCCCGCCTTGCCGTTTTTCACCACATAACTCGCCTGCGTTTTCAGTCCCGCCTCGCTGCCCGCCGGAAACTTGGTGGTTCTGAAATCGCATCGTACTTCTTTGGGGGTGACGGTGATGAGGCTGTAGCCACGTTCGTCTGAGCGGTAGTGCAGTAAATCTGAATTGCTTTCGCGTATGACTGCAGCAGGTTTGTCGCCCAAACCGCGCGAGGTGATGGAGGTGGTAACAAACTCGCTGGCCACAATGGGCGACTGTGGGTTGTTGGGGTCAAGTCGCAAGTTGGCGGCTACGTTGCAATGCACATCACCACCAAGAGTGACAACGTTGTTCAGCTTGGCATCGACCACGGTTTGCAGCAAACGTTTGCGCGCTTCGGGATAGCCGTCCCATGCATCGTTCCAATAGCTGCGACCCACCGGCGTGGGCACGCTGGTCGAGCTGATTTGTGTGGCTTGTGCCACCAATTTCCATTGACGTTTGGAGTGGCTCAAACTGTCCGTCAGCCAACGCTCTTGCTCCGCGCCCAACATGCTGCGTGCGGGGTCTGTCAGCTCATCACACTGCACTACCATGCGGCCGCCGCCACGCACAGGGTCGCGGCAGGCTTGGGCGCTGCGGTACTGACGGCAGTCGAGTGTCCACACATCGGCCAACTTGCCCCAACTGAGTTGGTCATACAAGCGCATGTTGGCGGGGTTGTTGTCATCAGGTCCGAGCAACACGGGCTGATGTTCAAAATACGCTTGGTACGCCGCCGCACGTCGCAGCAACACCTGCTTGGGGTCTGTGTATTGGCGGTCTTGGTCGTTGGCGTAATCGTTGACCACCTCATGGTCATCCCACATCAGCACCCATGGATGGGCGGCGTGAGCGGCTTGCAACATGGGGTCACGTTTGTATTGCTCGTAACGCTCGCGGTAGCCTTGCAATGTTTTGGGCTCGTCGTTGCTGTGTCTGCGAATGGCGTGTTGCGGGTTGCTGCTCTCGTAGATGTAGTCGCCCATGAACAGCACAAAGTCGAGTTGTTGTTGTGCTATCTCTGCGTGTGCAATGTATTGGCCTTGCTCATAGTGCTGGCAGGATGACAACGCCATGCGCAGCTCGCGCACGTCGGCAGTCAGCGCAGGTGCTGTGCGCGTGTGGCCCACGGTGCTCTGTGCGTTCCCTTGGGTGAAGCGGTACCAGTAGTCTGTGCTGGGCTGCAAGTTTTGGAGATGCACGTGCACGCTGTGCGCACGCGCTTCGTTGGTGAGGGCTTCGGTTTTTTGTACGCGGCGTTTAAATGCAGCATCTGCAAACACTTCCACACTCACGCGCAGCGCATCTGCGCCTGCAGCGCGGTCTTCGTCGCTGAACAACAAACGCGTCCACAAGACCATTGAATCTGCACGTGGTCGACCACTAGCGACACCCAAGGCAAATGGGTTGGTGTGCCAAACGCGAGGTTTGTCTGCGGGTGCAGCAACGGCGCTCAGCCAAGGTGCCAGCGCCATAGCAACGGCGCTGCGTTGCAGGTGTTGGTTGAATTCGCGTCGTTGCATGACGAACAGAATTAGTCTTCGCTACGCTTCATGCGTTCGCTTTTCCAATACACATCATCACCACCATTCATGCGATTAAGAACGCGAGCCAACACAAACATCAGATCGCTCAAGCGGTTGAGGTATTGACGTGGCGCATCACCAATGGCTTCTTCATTGCCCAGCGCCACCACAGCGCGCTCCGCACGTCGCGCCACGGTACGGCACACGTGCGAGAGCGCTGCACCACGGGTACCCGCAGGCAAGATGAACTCCTCGAGCTTAGGGAGTTTGGCGTTGTAGGTTTCAAGGGCACTGTCCAAGGCTTGCACCGCCTCGTCTTTGAGCAACTCAAAACCAGGAATAGATAACTCACCGCCCAGATTGAAAAGTTGGTGTTGTATTTCGATCAGCACATCGCGCACATCAAGCGGCATGTCTTCACACAAAAGAACACCGATGTTGGAGTTGAGTTCATCTACTTCGCCCATAGCGTGCACACGCAGGCTGTTTTTAGAAACGCGTTGGTTATTGCCCAAGCCGGTGGTGCCAGCGTCGCCGGTGCGGGTGGCGATTTGTGAAAGTCGATTACCCATGTACTTGCCTTTCCAATGTGGTTTTTGCTTATTTTGCCTGTCGCGAAGGGGCTTCTGGCTGACAAGCCCATCTTCTTAGAATTGGGTATTGCTTAGGAGACACCTTATGAACGCCCCCATCGACCACCAACACCTCTCGCCCGCCGTGGCACAACGCGAGGTGCCCGCCGAAATGATTACCGCTTTGCAAGCGCGTTTTGGCGCAAATTGCTCAACCGCTTTGGTGGTGCGTGAACAGCATGGCCGCGATGAATCCCCCTTCACCCATGTGCCACCGCCTGCTGCGGTGGTGTTTGCCGAGAGCACGCAAGATGTGGCCGATGCGGTGAAGTTGGCTGCGCAATACAAAGTGCCAGTGATTCCGTTTGGTGTGGGTTCGTCACTGGAAGGCCATTTGCTGGCGGTGCAAGGCGGCATCAGCGTGGATGTGAGCCGCATGAACAAGGTGCTGAGCATCAACGCCGAAGACTTGACGGTGACAGTACAGCCGGGCGTGACGCGCAAACAGTTGAATGAAGAAATCAAGAGCACAGGTTTGTTCTTTCCGATTGACCCCGGTGCGGATGCATCCATTGGTGGCATGTGCGCCACGCGTGCGAGCGGTACCAACGCGGTGCGCTATGGCACGATGCGCGAGAACGTGTTGACGCTAGAAGTGGTGACGGCGAGTGGCGAGGTGATTCGCACAGGCACACGTGCGAAGAAGTCAGCCGCGGGCTACGACTTGACACGTTTGTTTGTGGGCAGCGAGGGCACGTTGGGTGTGATGACAGAGATCACGCTGCGCATTTACCCACTGCCCGAGGCCGTGTCAGCGGCGGTGTGTTCGTTCCCCAGCATTGAAGCCGCCGTGCAGACCACGATTTCGATCATTCAAATGGGTGTGCCGATTGCGCGCGTGGAGTTGTTAGACGGCGGGTCTGTGAAGATCGTGAACCAGTATGCCAAGTTGAATTTGGCGGAGACGCCTTTGTTGTTGATGGAGTTTCACGGCTCACCCGCGGGCGTGAAAGAGCAGGCCGAAATCGTGCAAGAGATTGCCACCGAACACGGTGGCGTGGCGTTTGAATGGGCCACCACACCCGAGGAGCGCACACGTTTGTGGACCGCACGGCACAACGCTTACTTTGCGGCGATTCAAAGCCGCCCCGGTTGCCGCTCTGTAACCACCGACACGTGTGTCCCCATCAGTCGTTTGGCGGACGCCATGTTGGATTCACTGGCCGAAGCCGATGCCTCTGGCCTGCCCTACTTCTTAGTGGGTCACGTGGGCGATGGCAATTTCCATGTGGGGTATTTGATTGACCCAAACAACCCGCAAGAGCAGGCGTTGGCAGAAGACCTCAACCACAAGTTGGTGGCGCGTGCGCTAAGCTTGGGCGGCACCTGCACCGGTGAGCACGGCATTGGTTTGCACAAGATGGATTTCTTGCGCGCTGAAACGGGCGAAGGGGCCGTCGACATGATGCGCGCCATCAAGCGAGCCCTAGACCCACACAACATCATGAACCCAGGGAAGATTTTTTCTCTGTGAGCATCTGCGCCACTTGAGCGCAGACTTTGACGGCATCAAAGGGCTTGAGCACCACGGCGTTGACGCCCGCTGCCGAGAAGCGCTCTAGGTCTTGTGGATTGACGTTGGCCGTGAGGCCCAACACTGGGGTGTCGCAGGCCGGGGCCTCTAAGGTTTGACGCAACGCGGTGGTGGCTTCGATGCCATCCATCTCGGGCATGACCATGTCCATGAGCACCACGTCAAAGCGCTGTTGACGCAAGGCTTCTAGCGCCTTGAGGCCGTTGTCGGCCTCAACGAGTTCACAATTTTTCCAATTGTTTTTGAGTATTTGGCGCACCAGCAAGCGGTTGATGGAGTGGTCATCGACCACCAAAAACCGCTGTACGGCTTCGCTAGACGTAGCAAGTACCTTGACCTTGGGGGCTTCGACTTGCGGTGCAGCCACTTCAACCAAAGGTAAGGTGAACCAAAACATGGAGCCCACACCTGGCTTGCTTTCAAAACCGATGTGGCCGCCCATCAACTCGACCAAGCGTTGCGTGATGGAGAGGCCCAAACCGTTGCCACCGTAGCGCGACTGAATGTCGTCTTCGGCCTGCACAAAGCGTTGGAAAATTTTGGGCTGCTGCGCTTCAGAAATGCCAATGCCACTGTCGCGCACTGAGAAGCGTACGCACAAGGGCTCTTGGCGCACGTGCAAGGTGACGTGGCCTTGGTGGGTGAACTTGATGGCGTTACCCAAGAGGTTGACCAAAATTTGCATCAAGCGATGGCGATCGGCGCGCACCCAGTGCGGCGCGTTGTCGTCGATGGTGCAGGTGTATTGCAGGTGCATGCTCTCGACGCGCTGGGCAAACAGATCAAATGCGGTGTGCACGGTGTCGCGCAGCGCAAAGGTTTCGTATTGCACGTTGATCTTGCCCGCTTGTAACTGCGAGTAATCAAGCACGTCGTTGATGACGGTGAGCAAGTGGTCGGCCGACTGGCGTGTGTGGTTGAGAATTTTGATGGCTTGCGGGTTGTCTTTGACGCGCGCAAGCAGCATGTTGTTAAAGCCCAGAATGGCATTCATAGGCGTGCGCAATTCGTGGCTAACGGTAGCAATGAATTGCTCGCGCATGACTGAGGTGCGCAACAGCTCTTGGCGTTTGTCTTCAAGTTCTTGGTTGCGCTGCAAGCTGGCTTTGTAGGCTTGGCGAAACACGTTGTCGTATAAAAACAGTACGGTGAGAAGGATGAGCGTGACCACCGAGTAGCTAGCAAATGCCGATATGGTTTGTGCAAAGCCCAAAATCTGATGGGTGGATAACCAGCCTTGCCAAGTAATGTATGACATGGCGAACTCGACTAACAACACCAAGCCAAAACAAAACAAACCCGACCGCCGACTGACGGCATAAAACGCGATGAGCGGAATCACGGTAAGCCAAGCCATGCGCGGCGAAAAAATACCCCCCGACATCCACGAGGTGTAACAAATCAATGTAATTGCTGTGAACAACCCAATGTACGCACAAATATAAAACGGTACGCCCCAAATGAAGAGCAGCTGCAGCACCAACAACACAAAGGCAAAAATCAAGGGCACTGGAACACCACCGGGGTATGGCACGATAAAGGCCAAGAGGAGCATGACGCCAATGAGCAACCACAAAACAAAAAAAATGTACGGTAAACGCCCTTCTTGAAAGCGCTTAGGCAGGCGTGGCAAGACCCACTCGGCAAGGGTTTCAAAGGTGTAGCGTGTCATGCGTGCCCCCTCGCCTCGTGCGCAGCAAGTACAGCCGAGATAGTGGCGATGAGTTGGGCTTGATCCAAAGGTTTGTGGACCACATCGTCCATACCCGAGGCGAGGCAACGGTCTCGGTCGATGGGATTGGCGCTGGCCGTGAGCGCAATGACAGGCATGTGACGCACGGGCTCTGGCAACTCGCGGCGCAAGATTTGGGTGGCATGTATGCCGTCCATGTCGGGCATCACCACGTCCATGAGGACAAGGTCAAAGCTTTGGGCACGCAGTTGGTCGAGCGCTTCTGGGCCGCTGCTGGCTTCTACAACGATCGCTTTAGGAAAGCATTTCTTCAGCATCATGCGAGCGACCAATAGGTTGACGGCGTTATCGTCTACCAAGAGGATGTGGAGGGGCTTGTCCGCCAACAAGCGAGCGATATCGACAGCAGCTTGGGCTTCTTTTTGAGCGACCCTGTGCAAGGGCAATAAGAACCAAAAGCGTGAGCCCTGTCCTTGCACGCTGTGCACGCCCAGCGTGCCGCCTTGCAGGCGGACCAAGCGTTCGCAAATGGACAAACCCAAACCCGTGCCTCCATACAGACGATTGGTTTGAACGTCGGCTTGTTCAAAGCCTTTGAAGATTTGCTCTTGACGATCAGGGGCGATGCCAATGCCAGTGTCTTGTACTTCAAACAACACGCTATCAGCCACCGGTTGGGCTCGCACTTGGATATGCCCTTTCGACGTGAATTTGATGGCGTTATCCAACAGGTTGTCGAGCACTTGCACCAAACGCTGGCGATCGCCTTTGACCCACAGGTGGCGTTGGGCGGGGACCTCTAGGCGCAGCTGCAGGTGTTTGGCGCTGGCTTTGTCTTGCTTGGCAGCGATCACGGTTTCTAGGGTGTCACGCAGGGGGAACTCTTCTTCGCGCAAGGTGAGCCGGCCAGCTTGGAGTTGGGAGAAGTCCAAAATATCGTTGACGACTTGCAGCAGCTGTTGGGTCGAGCGACGGATGTGGTCGACGACGATGGCATCTTCGGGCTTGCCGGCCAGCTCGTTGCGCAAGATGCCATTGAGGCCCAAGATAGCGTTCATAGGCGTGCGCAGCTCGTGGCCCACCGAGGCAATGAATTCGTCTTTATGTGCTTGGGCGCGGATGAGCGCTTGGTGGGTGCGTTCCATTTCTGCGTTGCTCCCGTCCATCTCAATGGTTTGTTCGCGCTGCATGCGTTCGGTGATGTACACCACATACATGACCAAGCTGATGACGAAGAATTTGTTAGCCACTGTCCAGCCCATGACATCGTTGGCCATGTTGATGTCACTGTTGACCCACCCGAGTTGACTGATTCGCAACAAAAAGAAGTTGGCGGCGAATACGGCCCCCGCCCAGAACAACGCTGGCAAACGGTCGAACAACAAAATGGCAGGAAAGATGGCTACCGTCATCCACACCATCACGGGCGAGTTGATGCCCCCCGTCTTGGCGGCCAAATACATCACATACCCAATGGACCACGCCAATGTGCTGTGTGCTACCCACATATAGGGCACGTCTAGCAACAACAGCAACAAGAGGCTCCAATAGCCCGCCGTGCCGACGAGGTTGGCTACATGGTTGTAGTCAGGGTGGGGAATGTAATAAAACGGCAGCGAACACGCGCCCACCATCCACAACATGAACATCAACAAGCTGCGGCGACGTTGGAGCTGAGAACCTTGAAAAAAGCCCTTGGGCAGGATGACGTTGCGCAGCAGTTGAAACATGAAAGAGCTTAGGGTTTGCGGAGTTTGTCGATCAGGCCGTTGAGTTCATCGATGGAGCCAAACTGAATCGCTAACTCGCCCAGTTCTTCAACTCTGCCACGACGCTTGACGCGTTTTTTGACGCGCACTTCAACTTGTGCGGTGAGCAGGTCAGAAAGTTCTTCTTCGACACGTTTGATGTCGCGCGATTTTTCGGCCTTGGGCTTTTGCGGCACGAGGTTGAATTCGGCACCGAGTTTTTTGACCAAGCTTTCGGCTTCACGCACCGACATTTTCTTGGCGCTGATTTGGTTGGCCGCGGTAATTTGTGTGGCGCGGTCCAACGCCAACAACGCACGCGCGTGGCCCATGTCGATGTCGCCCGCCATGAGCATGGATTGCACGGGCTCAGCCAAGTTGAGCAAGCGCAACAAGTTACTGGCGGCGCTGCGTGAGCGGCCCACAGCTTGCGCAGCGAGTTCGTGTGTGAGGCCAAACTCTTTGATGAGGCGTTGCAAGCCTTGCGCTTCTTCGAGCGGGTTGAGGTCTTCGCGCTGGATGTTTTCAATCAGCGCCATCGCGGCAGCGGCTTCGTTGGGCACGTTGCGCACGAGTACGGGCACAGTGTCGAGGCCTGCTAACTTGGCCGCGCGGCTGCGACGTTCACCCGCGATGATTTCGTATTTGCCTGCGTTGGGGCCGTCGTTCAACTGGCGCACAAGGATGGGTTGCATGATGCCTTGAGCCTTGATGCTCTCAGCCAATTCATACAAAGCGCCCTCGTCCATGCGCGTGCGTGGCTGGTACATGCCCGCCACCATTTGGCTCAGCGGCAAGGTGCTGGGCAAGCCCTCGGCTGCCGCGTTTTGTGCTGCAACGCTGTCATCCACTTTGGGGCCGAGCAAGGCTTCAAGGCCGCGGCCTAAGCCTTTGGTTTTTTTAGTGACCATGGGGTACTTCTTCTTTCAGTAAATCTTGTAACAAGGCATAGCCTTCGGGCCAATCGCCTAGACGTGAATCTGTGTTGATGTGACCGCTCATGCCGCAATCCACCAAGCGTGAGCCCCATGCGTGGGCCAAACCGCTGGCTCGCATCAGGCTGCAATAAGGGTCGTTGCGGCTAGCAGCCACCGTACTTTTGAATGGCAAACGCTCACGCACGATGGGGCTCCAGCTGTGCAACATGTGTTGCATTTCGGGGCGCTCAACATCGGCAGGCGCAACCAGCAAGGCCGCTTTGACCTTGTGCGAGTTCCTCGAGTGCGCAGCCCAAGCCGCCACCAACACGCAACCCAAACTGTGGGCCACCAACACGGCGTTGGGATGGGCCAACACGGCTTCTTCGAGCTGAATCATCCAGTCGCCACGCAGCGGGAAATCCCAGTTGTGTTGCTCCACGCGCACGTAACCTCGCGCGCTCTGCCACAGGCTTTGCCAATGGTCAGGGCCGCTGTTGTGCCAGCCCGGCAGAATGAGAACTGGAGTAGACACGGACGTGCAATGTATGAGGTTTACAGCGTTTTGACGCGCTCAACCATTTCGTGGGCGAAGTCCACAAAGGCGTGACTGCCTTTGGCCGAGGGGTCAAACACCACGCCGGGCAAACCATAGCTGGGGGCTTCGGCCAAACGCACATTCCGTGGAATGACCGCGCTGAACACTTTGTCACCAAAGTGGTCTTTGAGTTGGTCGCTGACTTGCTGTTGCAAGGTGATGCGCGGGTCAAACATGACGCGCAGCAAGCCAATGATTTTGAGCTCGCGGTTGAGGTTGGCGTGCACTTGTTTGATGGTATTGACCAAGTCGGTCAGACCTTCGAGGGCAAAATATTCACACTGCATCGGCACGATGACACCGTGCGCAGCACACAAACCATTGAGCGTGAGCATGGACAAAGAAGGCGGGCAGTCTATAAGCACAAAGTCGTACTCTGCATCCACGGCGGCTAAGGCCTGCTTGAGGCGGTTTTCGCGACGCTCCAAAGACACCAGCTCAACTTCAGCACCGGCCAAGTCACGATTGGCACCCAGCACATCGTAGGTTGGGATTTTGCCGCGCACGCCATCGGTGCCCCAGTTGCTACGAATGCGGGCCTCGGCCACGCCGGCCTCTTCCAACAACACGTCATAGACCGAGAGTTCCATCTCACGTTTGTCAACGCCCGAACTCATGGTGGCGTTGCCTTGAGGATCCAAGTCCACCATTAATACACGTTGGCCAACAAACGCCAAGCCCGCTGCCAAGTTGACGGTGGTCGTGGTTTTGCCAACCCCACCTTTTTGGTTCGCAACGCAGAAAATTTTGGCCATATAGAGCTTTCGAAAGAGACGAGAAATTTATTTAAACAAGGCCAACTTCAGGCCAAAACCAATCAGCAAAGCGCCCGCAGTTTTGTTGAGCATCGCACTCACCAACGGGTTGGCGCGCACGCGTTCGGCCAAGTGATGTGCCAACAAAACAACCGTCAAACCATAAGCGAAAGTCAACGCCGCAATGGTGAGCGCCATGACCGCAAAGGTGAGCAGACCCAAGTGAATGGCGGGGTCCACAAACAGCGGAAAGAAGGCCATGTAAAACACAATTGCCTTAGGGTTAAGCACGGTGATGAACAAACCTTGGCGAAAGTAATGGTCGGGCTTCATGTTCAAAACTGGTGCATCGCCCGGCTTGGCATTGAACAAGGAATAACCCAAGCCAATCAAATAAGCAGCACCCGCCCATTGGACCGAGCTGTACAAGCCGGGATAGTTGATGAGCACCGCCGACAAACCCGCCACCGCCAGCCACAGCAACACTTGGTCACCCGCAATGACGCCAAAGGTCGTGGCTATGCCCGCACGCACCCCACCCTTGCCTGTTGCGGTGAGCAGAGCCAAGTTACCGGGGCCGGGAATAGCTAAAAAGACAATGATGGCCACGACGAAAGCGCCGTAGTCCGCGATACCGAACATAGAAGACTCAGATTTAAAACTGAGAGGAGTTTAACCGCGCATCCAGATGATGCAGCGCTCGGCATCCAAACCGGGTACTTGAAGCTGTTCCACGTGAAACACTTTGACGCTCTCTGGCAACACGGCCAGCTCTTGGTCGGGGTGTTTGCCCTTCATGGCCATCCACACACCATGACTTGCCAAGGCTGACTTGGACCAAGTGGTGAAGTCCACCAAAGAGGCAAAGGCACGGGAGCAAACCACGTCATAAGGCCGGGTCAAGCTTTCGACCCGGGCGTGCAAACCTTTGAGATTGGGCAACTTTAGCGTGGCTGCCACCTGCTGGATGAAGGCCGCTTTTTTGGCCACCGTGTCCACGCACGTGACTGAAACCTCAGGGCACGTGATGGCAATGACAATGCCAGGCAAGCCTGCACCCGCCCCCACATCCAACAAACTGAGTTGCGTTTGCCCCTCGGGCAAAACCAGCTTGACCAGCTCACGACGCAGAGGCGCTATCACCGCCAAGCTATCCAGCAAATGGTGGGTGAGCATTTCGTTGGCATCACGCACCGCCGTCAGGTTATAGACCTTGGTCCACTTGGCAATCAAGCCCATATAGGCCAAGAGCTGGGTTTGCTGATCGACAGACAGCGCCAAGCCCAAATCATCGAGACCCTCTTGCAGGGCGGGCAACAAAGGATGCATCACACCGCCTCAGTCGGGTTGGCCGACTCTTGGGCGAAACCTTTGACGCGCGAGCGCTTGAGGTGAATCAGCAACAAAGAGATGGCCGCAGGCGTGATACCCGACAAACGCGAGGCCTGACCCAAAGTTTCGGGACGCTGGCGAGTCAGGCGCTGACGCACTTCAAACGACAAAGCCGTGACTTGGTTGTAGTCCAAGTCTTCGGGCAGTTTGAGGTTTTCGTAATGGGCGGCGCGCTCAACTTCGTCGCGCTGGCGATCGATGTAGCCAGAGTACTTAGCGGCGATTTCAACCTGCTCGATGATGGCGCGGGTGGTTTCACGTGAAACATCATCGCCCACCAGCCCATCGACCAACGCTTGGTTTTGGTGCTTGGCACCATCCAGAGACATCAAGCCTTGGTAGCTCACATCGGGGCGGCGGAGCAAATCGGCCAAGTTGTATTCACGGTCGATGCCCTTGCCCAACACGCGCTCAGCTTCGGCGGTAGGCAAGTTGCGGGGGTTCACCCAAATGGATTTGAGGCGCTCTGTTTCACGTGAAACAGCATCGCGCTTGCGACTGAAAGCATCCCAGCGGGCATCATCCACCAAGCCCATTTGGCGGCCGAGTTCGGTTAGGCGCATGTCGGCGTTGTCCTCACGCAACTGCAAGCGGAACTCAGCGCGACTGGTGAACATGCGGTAAGGCTCTGTCACACCCTTGGTGGTGAGGTCGTCGACCAACACACCCAAGTAGGCTTGGTCTCGGCCCGGTGTCCACGCGCCACCAAAGTCATTGGCAGCACCGGCCAAGCTGCGGCATTGCAAGGCGGCATTGATACCGGCGAACAAACCTTGGGCTGCCGCCTCTTCATAACCGGTGGTGCCATTGATTTGCCCGGCAAAGAACAAACCGCCGATGGCGCGGGTTTCAAAACTGCGCTTGAGTTCACGAGGGTCAAAGTAGTCGTACTCGATGGCGTAACCGGGACGAATGATGTGGGCGTTTTCCAGGCCCTTCATGGAACGGACCAAGTCGTACTGAATGTCAAACGGCAAGCTGGTGCTGATGCCGTTGGGGTAGTACTCGTGGGTGGTCAGACCTTCGGGCTCTAAGAAAATTTGGTGGCTGTCTTTGTCAGCGAAGCGGTTGATTTTGTCCTCCACGCTCGGACAGTAGCGTGGGCCGACGCCTTCAATCTTGCCGGTGAACATGGGGCTGCGGTCAAAGCCGGAGCGGATGATGTCGTGGGTGCGCTGGTTGGTATGCGTGATCCAACACGGCATGTGTTGCGGATGCATGGAAGCACGACCCATGAAGCTGAATACGGGCACTTCGCCCAACACGCCTGCCGAACGGGCACCGCTTTCGGTTTGGTTAGCAACACCATCACCGGGTTGCTCGATACATTGGCTGAAGTCAATCGTGCGGCCATCGATGCGCGGAGGTGTGCCGGTTTTGAGTCGGCCTTGTGGCAGCTTGAGTTCTTTGAGGCGGGCCGACAGGCTAACGGCAGGCGGATCACCCGCGCGGCCACCGGCGTAGTTGTTCAGGCCCACATGAATCTTGCCGTCCAAGAAGGTGCCAGCGGTCAACACCACGGTGCGGCTGCGGAATCGAATACCTGCTTGGGTGCAGGCACCCACCACGCGGTCGCGCTCAACCATCAGGTCGTCCACTGCTTGTTGGAACAGCCACAAGTTGGGCTGGTTTTCCAACATGCGGCGAATGGCGGCTTTGTACAAAATGCGGTCGGCTTGTGCACGGGTGGCGCGCACGGCCGGGCCTTTGGAGCTGTTGAGAATGCGGAACTGAATGCCGGACTCATCCGTGGCCAAGGCCATGGCACCACCCAAAGCGTCGACCTCCTTGACCAAGTGGCCTTTGCCAATGCCGCCAATGGACGGGTTGCAACTCATCTGGCCCAAGGTTTCGATGTTGTGGCTTAAGAGTAAAGTTTTAGCCCCCATGCGTGCCGCTGCCAACGCGGCTTCGGTGCCGGCGTGACCGCCGCCAACCACGATGACATCAAACTCTTGGGGGTACAACATAAAACCAACCTTTGGGTGTGCAGGGGCTGTGCGCCGCCCTGCGTAGCAAGGGGGCGATTTTACAAGGGCTTATTCAAGGTGATGCTCACCCGCAAGCCGTGGGGGCTTTCGGTTTGCATGGTCACCTTGGCACCGAGCAAGCGCACATACTCGCTGACGATGGCCAGGCCCAAACCCGAGCCCTCTTTGAGGGCTTCGCCCGCCGAGCCTTGCACCCAGCGTTGCGTGAGCTGTTTGAGCTGCTCGGGCGACACGCCGGGGCCGTTGTCAATCACCGCCAACACCACAGCCTGGGGCGCATCCACCACCGACACAGTGATGTGACGCTCGCCCTCGGGTGAGCGGCCATAGCGCAACGCATTGTCTAGCAAATTGTTCAAGACGCCTTCTATCAAAGCTGCATTGGCAAACGCCCACACGGGTTGTTCAATGCCGCGCGCACCCAGGTCGACGCCCGCCGCATCGGCCCGCGGCAAAAAGCGCAACACCGCTTCGCCCACCAACACATCGATGGCCACAGGCGTTTGCTCTAAGGTGTGTTGCGCTTCATCGGCTAAGGCGAGCGCTAACAACTGGTCTACCAAGTGACTGGCTCGCTCTTGGCTTTGTGCGATGCCTTGCAACTGCTCGCGCCACACCTGCGGATCGTTTTGACGCAAGCCGTAATCAGCCAAGGCACGAATGCCAGCCAGTGGCGTACGCAACTCATGCGCGACATTGCCCGAGAACTCGCGCTGCGCTTGCACACTGTGGGCAATGCGCCCTAACAAAGCGTTGATGGCCTGACCCAAGCGCTGCACATCGCGCGTGGTGGCGGTGACGGGCACAGGGGTTAAATCACGGGCGTCACGACGACCCACCGCATGTTCTAAAGCTGCCAAGGGCGTCAAGTCATCTTCAATCGCACGTTGCAACCAACCGGCCAACAAGATCAGCAACAGCAGCTGCGGCACGATAGAAAAAGTCAACAAGCGTTGCAACAAACGGTCACGGCTGGCCGTGGTTTGTCCCATCAAAACATAAAAGTTATCGGGCTGCTGGCGATGAATCGTCACTGTGCGCAGCACACGTCCTTGATACTCAGTGGCCGCAAACTGCGGCTTGACACTATCCGGAAACTGAGGCGGGCGCAATCCCGCATGCCCTGCCAACAAATTGCCACTGGCATCCAATACCGCGAAATACAGCGACTCGCTTTGGTCGAACAGCACCGTGCTCATCTCTTGCGCCGAAAGGCTCAGATCTAAAGTCCCCGCATCATTGACAGATCGGCGCACATGGCTGGCCACCAAATAGGCGTCATCCAGCAACGCTCGGTCAAACGCCTGCTGCGCGAAATACGAAGCAATGCCCACAACAAGAGCCGAGCCCACCAACCAAGTGACCGCCAAGGGCATCAACACATGGCGCAGCAACCGGTTGCGCAACGAGGGTTTGCGTTGCACGGTGTTCATGTTTGCTCTTCTAGCACATAACCGATGCCGCGCAAGGTGCGAATCACAGCACCACTGTCTGCCAGTTTTTTACGCAATCTAGAAATGAACGCCTCTAACGCGTTGTCGCCCAAAGACTCATCAAAATCAGAAAGCTTGTCAGACAACACGCGCTTGCTCACGGCACGTCCGGGTGGCGTCATTAACTCGCACAACACTTCAAACTCGCGCGCGGGTAAAGCCAAATCGGCATCGTCCAAAAAGATGCGATGGTGCTTGCGATGCAGTCGCAAACGACCCACTTGCACCTCGTCATCGACACCTTGGGTACGTCGCACCAAAGCACGCAAACGGGCTTCGACCTCTTCTAAATCAAAAGGCTTGCCAAGGTAATCGTCGGCGCCTGCATCCAACCCTGCAATGCGTTCGTCCGTACGGTTGCGCGCAGTCAACACCAACACAGGGGTGCGATCGCCGCGGGCACGGGCTTCGCGCAACAACTGCAGGCCACTGCCTTGGGCCGCATGAGGTTGACCGTTGAGCGGCAAGTTCAAATCCAGCAAAACTGCGTCGTACGCCTGCACCTGCCAAAAGTGCGCACCGTCTTCCAAATGACTGGCCGCGTCCACGCGATGGCCCGCATCGCTGAGGCTGCGCAACATCACCGCTTGCAACACGGCGTCATCTTCAATTAACAAAATTCGCACAAAGGAGACTCAATGAATAGTTAAGTCAGGGGCTGGTCAGCCACGGTGAACGATAAACGTGGCATGAGCATACGACAGAACCTGCAAGACCGCTTGCGCCAAACGACCCGCACCTTGCTAGACACACCCACCAAGCGCTACAGCGTAGGAGGCGGCCTAATTGCACTGGTAGTGGTGATCTACGCCCTGATGAACCAGGATGCCCCCACCAAACCACCCGCACCCCAACCCATTGTGCAGGGCCAACAACTGCGCTTTCCTGCAGGCCACCCCCAGCTCGCTTTGCTGGGCACCGTGGAAGCCAAAGCTGCCGAAAGCGTGACCATCGAATTGCCCGCCCGCTTGGTGTGGAACGAAGAACGCACGCAGCGCATTTACCCTGCCTTCGCGGGTCGCGTGTTGACCCTCAATGCCGACATTGGCCAAAGCGTGAATGCCGGACAGGTGCTGGCCACGTTAGCCTCGCCCGAGTTTGGTGCAGCCCAAGCCGACACCGCGAAAGCCTTGGCGGATGCGCAAGTGGCTGAACGGGCTTTGGCGCGTCACCAAACCTTGTTTGAAGCCGACGTCATTTCACGCAAAGAGCTGGACCTGACCGAGGCCGATGCCCTGCGCGCCCGTGCCGAACTGGCCCGCGCCCAAGCCCGCACACGCATGTATGGCAGCAGCACCAACAACGTCAACCAACAACTCGGGCTTGCAGCCACCGTCAAAGGCGTAGTGGTCGAACGCAACCTCAGCGCCGGACAAGAAGTACGACCCGACCAAGGTGGCCCCGGCAACCAAGCCCTGTTTGTGGTGAGCGACCCCAGCGTGCTGTGGGTGCAAATTGATGCGCGCGAATCAGACACCGCCTCGCTCAAGCCTGGCACCAAAATTTCGCTGACCTTGCCCAACTTCCCCGGCCAGACCTTTGAGGCCAAGATCACCGCGACGGGCGACTTCATTGACAGCAACACACGCTCCATCAAAGTGCGCGCCGTCATCGACAACGCGCAACGCATGCTCAAAGCCGAAATGTTGGGCACGGCGCGCATCGAACGCAAACTAGGCGCAGGTGTGCTGGTGCCAGCCAGCGCCGTGCAACTGCGCGGTACAGAACACTGGGCCTATGTGCAAACCGAACCCGGCGTGTTTGAACCCCGCCGCGTCAAGCTGGGCTACGAAGGCTTGCAAGAGGTGCTCATCGTCGACGGTGTGCAAGCCAACGAGTTGGTGGTGAAAGAAAACAGCTTGCTGTTGGCCCGGGAGTTCCGCAACGCCCAAGACGAGGCCATGCAGCACACACCAGCCCCCGGCTCTGCCGCACCCGCTAGCAGCGCAGGTCACAAATGAAGCGCCTCATTGACTATGCGCTGAACCAGCCGCTGTTCATCCTGCTGGGCACTCTGCTGTTTGTGATGGCAGGTGTGTTCGCCTTTAAAAACTTGTCGGTTGAAGCGTTCCCCGACGTCACCGACACCCAAGTGACCGTGATTGCGCTCTACCCAGGCCGCGCGGCTGAAGAGGTAGAAAAAGAAGTGACCTTGCCCATCGAGGTCGCTCTGTCGGGTTTGCCCAACTCGATTCGCGTGTTCTCACACACACAGTTTGGTTTGTCATTCACCGTCGTGACCTACGACGACAAAGCAGAAGTCAACCTGGCACGCCAACAAGTCAATGAACGTTTGAGCAGCATCGATTTGCCCACAGGCGTGCAAGCCAACGTCATGCCCAACGCCACCCCCGTAGGCGAGGTGATGCGCTATCGCCTCAAGGGCGATGGCAAAACATCCACCGAGCTACGCACCATCCAAGACTGGACGGTTGAGCGTGCGCTGCGCCAAATTCCAGGCGTGGCTGACGTGGTAGGCATGGGCGGTTACATCAAGCAATACGAAGTGCAGCCCGACATGCAAAAACTGCGTGCCTACAAGCTCACGCTGCAAGACTTGCAAGACGCCATGGGGCGTGGCAACTCGAACGCCGGTGGTAGCTATGTGGCACAAGGCGCACAACAGTTCGCCATTCGCGGCATTGGCTTGCTGCACTCGGCGCAAGACATTGGCAACATCGTGGTCACGGCGCGCGGCAACACGCCCGTGCTGGTGAAAGATGTGGCCACCGTCGCCATTGGCGCCGTGCCTCGTTTGGGCACCGTCGGCCAAGACATGGACGATGACGTGGTCACCGGCATCGTCATCATGCGCAAAGGCGAGAACCCCAGCGTGGTGTTGAAGGGCGTGAAAGAAAAGCTCGTTGACTTGAACGACCGCGTGCTGCCCAAGGGCGTGCAAATCGTGCCGTTCTATGACCGCACTTGGTTGATGGGCAAAACCCTCACCACGGTGTTTAAGAACTTGGTCGAAGGTGCTTTGCTGGTGTCGCTGGTGTTGTACCTGTTTTTGTCCAACATGCGCGCTTCACTGGCGGTGGTAGTGGTCATTCCACTTGCCTTGCTGTCGACCTTCTTAGGCCTAAAGATTTTGGGCGTGCCTGCAAACTTATTGAGCTTGGGCGCGATGGACTTCGGCATCATCGTGGACGGCGCGGTGATCGTGATTGAAAACATCATGCACCGCTTGGCCGAACGCGGCGAAGGCATGAACGAGAAGGAGCGTCGCACGCTCATCACCAATGCTGCCAACGAGGTGGGTCGCCCCACGTTGTTCTCGATGCTCATCATCATTGCGGCACACATCCCTATCTTTGCGCTGCAACGCCACGAAGGCCGCATCTTCCAGCCGATGGCGTTGTCGGTCACCACCGCGTTGGTGGGCTCACTCATCTTCTCACTGACCCTCGTGCCCTTGCTCGCTTACTGGATGCTGCGCAAAGGCATTCCACACGGAGACAACGGTTTGGTCTCTTGGGCCAAGCGTGTGTATGAACCTGTGCTGAACTGGGCGCTTGAGAAACCGCGCAAAGTCGTCAGCATTGCCTTGAGTGGGTTTGCCATTTCTGTTTTAGCCGCAGCCAGTTTGGGCTCTGAGTTTTTACCGGAGCTCAACGAAGGTACGTTTTGGGTGAACTGGGACATGCCTGCCAGCGTGTCGCAAGAAGAAGCCGCCAAGGTGCTACGCAAGGCGCGCTTGCAACTGCTGACCATTCCTGAAGTGCGCACCGTTGTGTCTAAAGCCGGTCAACCCGAAGACGGCACCGACCCCAAAACCCTCAGCATGGCCGAGGTGTTTGTGGACGTGAAGCCTGCCGAGGAATGGCGCAAAGGCATGACGCGTGATTTGCTGATTGAAGAGATGGACCAAAAGCTGTCCATCATTCCTGGTGTTGACCCCGCGTTCTCGATGCCGATTCGCGACAACGTGTTGGAATCGATTTCGCAAATCAAAGGACAAATTGTGGTGAAGGTCTCGGGCGACGACTTGGACGAATTGCGCCGCACCACCGAAGCCATGCAACGCGAATTCAAACAAGTCGTGGGCGTGCAACGCGCCGAGATTGACCGCTTGGGCGAAGTGCCACAACTGATTGTGGACATTGACCGCGACCGCGCCGCTCGCTTGGGCCTGAACGTGGGAGACATCCAAGACGTCATCGAATCCGCATTGGCCGGACGCGCGACCACGGAAATTTGGGAGGGGGAACGTAAGTTCTCGGTGGTGTTGCGCTTGGCGGGTGACCGCCGCTCGGTCATCAACTTGCCCGCGACACCCATCGCCTTGCCCGGCGGCGGCTACGCCACGCTGGAAAACGTGGCCACCATCCGTCAAGGCAGCGGCGCAATGAACATCGCGCGCGAAGCAGGCCGACGCACCATGGCGATTGGCATCTTTGTGAAAGGCCGCGACATGGGCTCGGTCGTGGCCGACATGAAAGCACGCGTGGCCAAGAACGTGAAGATTGCCGACAGCTATGCCGTGACATGGTCTGGCGAGTTTGAAAACCAAGAGCGCGCCATGCAACGCTTGGGCGTGGTGGTGCCCATTTCGTTGCTGTTGATTTTTGTGCTGTTGTTTGATGCGTTTGGGTCGTTCAAAACAGCGGGGTTGATTCTCATCAACGTGCCCTTGGCATTGATTGGTGGTTTTGTGGCGCTGTGGATTTTCAGCATTCCGCTGTCGGTGTCTGCGGCCATTGGTTTCATTGCGCTATCGGGTCAAGCCGTGCTCAACGGCGTGGTGATGCTCTCGGTGTTCCAGCAATTGCGCAACGCGGGCTACACCGTGATGGAAGCAGTCAAAGAAGGCGCCTTGCAACGCCTGCGCACTGTGTTGATGACGGCCATGTTGGCGGCGCTAGGCTTGTTGCCCATGGCGCTGAGCCATGACATTGGCTCTGAAACTCAGCGCCCACTCGCCATCGTGGTGATTGGTGGTTTGGTCACGGCCACGTTGCTGACCTTGGTGGTGTTGCCAGCCCTGTATGTGGCTTGGTTTTCTGGTTCAAAATCAGCACCGTCGAATCACAAGGTGAATGTATGAACAAACAACTTTTGACACTGGTCTTGGCCATGAGCGCCAGCGGCGCATGGGCCACTGGCGAAGAAACATTTCAGCAAGTGTGTTCCACCTGTCACGCCCAGGGTGACAAAGGCTCACCCAAAATTGGTGATGTCAAAGCATGGAGCAAGCTCATCAAAGAAGGCCAAGCCAACATCACCGCCGATGGCTACGCCGGTGTGCGTGCCATGCCTGCACGCGGTAGCAGACCCGAACTGAGCGTGGCTGAGTTTGGTGCGGCGGTGGTCTACATGGCCAATCAAGCCGGCGCGAATTGGAAAGAGCCGGATGAGGCAATGTTGAAAAAAATCAACGCGCGCATCGACAAGCGCGCACACGCCAAGAAGTAAATCAAGGCTTCCAGCGCTTGAGCAGCAAGGCGTTGGTCATCACGCTCACCGAGCTCAGCGCCATGGCCGCACCCGCCACCACGGGGCTTAAGTAACCCATCGCGGCCAGCGGAATACCTGCCGCGTTGTAAGCAAACGCCCAAAACAAGTTTTGACGAATCTTGGCCACGGTGCGGGCCGAGATGTCTAACGCGCCCGCCACCAACGCCACATCCCCACGCATGAGCGTGATGCCTGCGGCCTGCATGGCCACATCGGTGCCTCCGCGCTGACCATCGGCATTGAGGTTGGCCATGGCGAGGCCCACATCGGCGGCGGCCAAAGCCGGTGCGTCGTTGATGCCATCGCCCACAAAGGCCACCACGCGGGTTGCACCGTTGGGGTTGTGTTGCAAGCTTTTCACCAAAGCGGCTTTGTCGCCGGGCATGACCTCGGCGTGTACCTCGTCAGCTCGCAAACCCAAACGCGCAGCCATGGCTTGGGCGGCACCCACGTTGTCGCCCGAAATCATGACCAAATGCAAACCGCGTGCGCGCAACTTGGCCAACGCATCTTGCACGCCCGGCTTAGGCTCATCGCCAAAAGCCAACACGGCAAGCGCTATCGCCCCTTGCGGCGTGCGTTCAGCCAGGACCGATACCGTGGCACCCTGCGCTTGCAACGCGGCGGCACGGGCCTGCCATTCACCAGCGGGCACAGGCAACGCATCCATCCAACGCAAACTGCCCAGCAGCAAGTGACGCCCTTGCACCACCCCTTCACTGCCAAAGCCTGCGATCGCTTTCACACCCTCAGGCGTGGCATAGCTCAAGCCGTGCGTTTTGGCCGCTTGCACCACCGCATGGGCCAAAGGATGCTCGCTGCCGCTTTGCAACCCAGCGGCCAGCGCGAGCAAGGTTTGTGCATGGGCCGTCATTTGTTCGGCGGCATCTGGGGCATCGACAGCACCGAGGTCTTGCACTGCGGACAAAGACAACAGCCTTGGTTGACCAATCGTGAGCGTGCCAGTTTTGTCAAACGCCACCGCATCCACTTTGTGTGCAAGCTCTAGCGCCTGCGCGTCTTTGATGAGGATGCCGTGCTTAGCCGCCACACCCGTGCCCGCCATGATGGCTGCAGGCGTTGCCAAACCCAGCGCACACGGACAGGCAATGACCAACACCGCCACGCAATGGATGAGCGACACCTCAAGGCTGTGGCCTGTGAACCACCAAGCCAAGAGCGTGACCAAGGCCAGCACCAAGACCACGGGCACAAACACCGCAGACACTTGGTCCACCATGCGTTGAATCGGTGCTTTGGCGGCTTGCGCGTCTTCCACCAACCGGATGATGTTGGCCAACACCGTGGTGGTCCCCGTGGCGCTGACGCGCACCACCACGCGGCCTTCGCCGTTGATGCTGCCACCGGTCACGCGTGCATCGAGGGCTTTGTGCACTGGCAAAGGCTCACCCGTGAGCATGGCTTCATCCACTTGGGTTTGACCTTCAAGCACCACACCGTCAGCCGCAAAACGTTCACCGGGCAAGACCACCAAGCGGTCGCCCACCAGCAGTTCTTCGATGGGAATTTCCACCTCACCATCCAAGGTGATGACACGTGCGCGCGCAGGGCGCAAGGCATGCAAGGCGCGAATGGCATCGGTGGTTTGGCGCTTGGCACGCGCCTCTAGCCACTTGCCCAGCAACACCAAGGTGATGACCACCGCCGAGCCTTCGAAATACAAGTGCATCATCGCACCCGCAGGCGCTGTGAGCCACAACCACACCGACAAGGCCCAACCTGCCGTGGTACCCAAGGCCACCAACAAATCCATGTTGCCGCTGCCCGCCAACAAGGCGTGCCAACCCGCTTTGTAAAAACGTGCGCCCAACACAAACTGCACAGGCGTCGCCAGCACAAACTGCCACAACGCCGACAACATCCAATGCTGGCCCAACGCATCGCCCAACATGGGCAACACCAACGGCGCGCTGAGTAACAAGCCCATGGCGACGGGCATGAAGCCTGTCCACGCGCCTTCTGGCGCTTGTTCCAAATGTTCGGCCGCCAAGGGCTCGTAACCCGCATCACGCACCGCACGGCGCAGGCGGGCTTGTTGGGTTTGTTCGTCTTCTGAGGCTTGTGACACGGCCCAGTTGACCCTCGCCGATTCAGTGGCCAAGTTGACGCTGACTGATTCAACACCCGGTAGTTTGGCAATCGCGCGCTCCACACGGGCCACGCACGATGCACAGGTCATTCCACCAATACCAATATCGCAGGACAATTCAGACATAGGTTAAGGTTACATCTTTATAAGGAGCTCGTGATGAATAACACTTTTCAAGTTCAGGGCATGACCTGTGGCCATTGCGAAATGGCCGTTAAAAAAGCGATTGCACGTCTAGACCCAGAAGCGAAGGTTGAGATTGACCGCAGCACTGGCAAGGTCGATGTGCAAAGCAACAAAGCGCGCGAGGACATTGCGCATGCGATTGCTGACGAAGGCTACCAAGTCGCATGAGCACCGTCCGTGAAGCTCGCGGTGTCGAGCGTTTGGTACAAGGCCAAGACACCCAAGACGGCGCAGGCGTGCGCCTGACACGCGTGCTCAGCCATGATTTGCAAGAGCGCCTTGACCCGTTTCTGATGCTCGATGCCTTTGGCAGCGACAACCCCGGTGACTACATTGCGGGCTTTCCCAACCACCCGCACCGAGGCTTCGAAACGGTGACCTACATGATTGCAGGTCGCATGCGTCACAAAGACAGCGGCGGCCACGAAGGTTTGCTGCAAAACGGCGGCGTGCAATGGATGACCGCCGGTCGCGGCCTGACCCACAGCGAAATGCCTGAGCAAGAAGAAGGTGTGATGGAAGGCTTTCAGCTGTGGCTGAACCTGCCCGCCAAAAACAAACTCTGCGAGCCTTGGTACCGTGACATCCAAAGCGCGGAAATTCCAGAAGTCACCACGGCTGAAGGTGTGTTGGTGCGCGTGATTGCCGGGCAATCGCACGGCACAGAAGGTGCCATGCAGCGCGAGCACACCGAGCCTTTGTATTTGGACCTGCACTTCCCTGCCACTGACGGCGTGGTGTTTGAACAGCCCATACCTGCTACACACAATGCGTTTGTGTATGTGTACCGTGGTGGACTAGACGTGATGCAAGGCGACCAGGCTACCGCTGTGCCCATCAAACGCATGGCTGTGCTCACCAACGGTGGTGATGGCTTGGTGCTGCGTGCACAAGCCAACACACGTGCCATTGTGATTGCCGGCAAACCGTTGAACGAACCCATCGCACAATATGGCCCGTTTGTGATGAACACCCGCGAAGAGCTGGTGCAAGCCGTGGACGACTTTCGTGCAGGCCTGATGGGCTAAGCCCGCGCTACAAAACTTTACGAAACTTGTGCTGGAGCGCACAGACGCGTTACACAGACGGTTCACAGTACGAACTTGACAGAGGCATCTCGCCTCTGAATTCAAGGAACTTCTATGACACGTCTGAACACCACACGTTTTGCACTCTCTTTTTTGTTGGCGGGCTCTGCGCTTGCCGCTGTTGTCCCTGCACAAGCCCAACCCATGATGGGTGAAATGGGCGTGCATCACGACGAAGGTCGTATGCATGAGCGCATGACCAAGCATTGGGACAAGCGTCAAGCCGAACTAAAAGCCAAACTTCATTTGGCACCTTCGCAAGAGCCTGCGTGGAACGCGTTTGTGCAAGGCATGAAAGTCCCCGCAAAACCGTTGGCTCAGCCCATTGACCGTGAGGCTTTGGCCAAGTTGAGCACGCCTGAGCGCATGGAAAAAATGAATGCGGCACACGAAGCTAATTTGGCCGCCATGCAAGCTCACATCAAACAACGCACGGAAGCAACACGCACGTTCTACAACCAACTGAGCGTCGAACAACAAAAAGTGTTTGACGCTGAAACCCTCCCAGAGCATTCACGCTGGAAAGGCAAGCGCGATTAAACGTCGATGTTGGCAGCGCGCAAGGCGTTGTGTTCGATGAAGTTGCGGCGAGGCTCGACCTCGTCGCCCATCAACATGGTGAACACACGGTCGGCTTCGATGGCGTCGTCAATCTGTACACGCAACAAACGGCGGACATTGGGGTCCATCGTGGTTTCCCAGAGTTGCTCTGGGTTCATCTCACCCAAACCCTTGTAGCGTTGACGGGCTGTGGCGTTTTCCGCTTGGCCAATCAACCACTTCATGGCTTGGCGGAAGTCAGAAACTTTTTCTTCTTTGGCTTTTTCGCCTTCGCCACGGTGCACCTTTGAGCCCTCGCCTACCAAGTCGCGGAAGGTTTGTGCGGCTTCTGCCAGGGCAGCGTAATCGGCACCGTGCACGAAGTCTTGGGTAATCACGCTGCTCTTGATATTGCCATGGTGGCGACGGCTGATGCGCAAAATAGGTTTGTCGGTACGCACATCAAACTCGCCCGAAGCTTCTGAACCACTGCCGAGTTCGCGCAACTTGGCTTGCATGGCCACCGCTGATTTTTCAGCATCGGCCACGGTGTCGAGGTTGACAGACACACCATCAGCCATGGCACGCAAAGCTTCGGCATCCATGAAACCGCTCAAACGCGCAATCACAGATTCGGCCACTTGGTGCTTGCGCGCCAATTCGGCCAAGGTGTCACCACTCAAGGTTTGAGGGTTTGCACCGCCAGTGGTGACACTGGCGTCTTTCAATGCAATGCGCAACAAGAATCCATCTAAAGCAGAGGCATCTTTGAGGTACAGCTCTTCTTTGCCCGCCTTCACTTTGTACAACGGTGGTTGCGCAATGTAGATATGGCCACGCTCAACCAACTCTGGCATTTGACGGTAGAAGAAGGTCAACAACAGCGTACGAATGTGGGCACCGTCCACGTCCGCGTCGGTCATGATGATGATGCGGTGGTAACGCAGCCTGTCCACATTGAAGTCATCTGTGGCCGACTTGCCAGACTCTGCACTGGCTTTGCCAATACCGGTACCCAAAGCCGTGATGAGCGTCAAAATTTCATTACTGGTCAGCAGTTTTTCGTAACGCGCTTTTTCCACGTTCAAAATCTTGCCGCGCAAGGGCAAGATGGCTTGGAATTTACGGTCACGGCCCTGCTTGGCTGAACCACCCGCGGAATCACCCTCCACGATGTAGATTTCGCACAGAGATGGGTCTTTTTCTTGGCAATCGGCCAGCTTGCCTGGCAAGCCCATGCCGTCCAACACACCTTTGCGACGTGTCATTTCGCGGGCTTTGCGGGCAGCTTCACGTGCGCGGGCAGCTTCCACAATCTTGCCGCAAATGATTTTGGCGTCGTTGGGACGCTCTTGCAGGTAATCGGTGAGCGTTTTCGCCACGATGTCTTCCACAGGTGCGCGCACCTCGCTGGACACGAGTTTGTCTTTGGTCTGGCTGCTGAATTTTGGCTCAGGTACTTTCACTGACAGGACACAGCACAAGCCTTCGCGCATGTCATCACCCGACACTTCAACTTTGGCTTTCTTGGCAAATTCGTTTTCTTCGATGTACTTGTTGATGACACGTGTCATCGCCGCGCGTAAACCCGTCAAATGGGTACCACCGTCACGCTGTGGAATGTTGTTGGTGAAACAGAGCACGCTCTCGTTATAACCATCGTTCCATTGCATAGACACTTCCACACCAATGCTGGTGCCGGGAATGCCACCGTATGTGTCAGCAGGGCGCTCACCTTCCGCATAGAACGCGTTCGGGTGCAATACTTTTTTGCCGGAGTTGATGAAGTCCACAAAGCCCTTCACACCACCTGCGCCAGAGAAGTCGTCCTCTTTACCGCTGCGCTCGTCTTTCAAACGGATACGCACACCGTTGTTCAAGAAACTGAGTTCACGCAAGCGTTTGCTCAAAATCTCGTAATGGAAATCGTTGTTTTGTTGGAAGATTTCTGTGTCAGGTAAGAAGTGAACTTCTGTACCGCGTTTTTCAGTTTCACCTGTGACGCGCATGGGTGAAACTTCAACGCCATCCACCACTTCAATCAAACGGTTTTGCACAAAACCTTTGGAAAATTCCAAGGTATGTACTTTGCCTTCGCGGCGAACCACCAAGCGCAATGATTTAGACAGTGCATTCACACATGAGACACCCACACCGTGCAAACCACCAGACACCTTGTAGCTGTTCTGGTTGAACTTACCACCCGCGTGCAATTCGGTCAAAGCAATTTCAGCAGCAGAGCGCTTGGGCTCATGCTTGTCATCCATCTTCACGCCAGTAGGAATACCACGGCCGTTGTCTGTGACGCTGATGGAGTTATCACTGTGAATGGTGACCACGATGTCGTCGCAATGACCTGCCAAAGCCTCGTCAATCGAGTTATCCACGACCTCAAACACCAAGTGGTGTAAACCTGTGCCATCGGAGGTATCGCCAATGTACATACCTGGACGCTTAC
>Ga0228700_1000166_pt1 | contig 66544 bp, 61 predicted proteins | sample McNCre317_Aug_MG_FD_178019 | JGI IMG/M metagenome (GOLD analysis project Ga0228700, IMG submission 178019) | Freshwater microbial communities from McNutts Creek, Athens, Georgia, United States - 3-17_Aug_MG | ecosystem: Environmental > Aquatic > Freshwater > Creek | place: USA: Georgia...
TCGTTTACGGAAGTTGCTCGGGGTTGATGGCAGCATCCAACCTCCGGACGTATTGCTACGACTGGCGTGGATGCGAACAGCGCTTCGAGTTCAATGACATAACTTGTCATCAACTAGTCGCGCCGCTCTGTTCTTCTCCCTTCCGGACTTTAACCGTCGGCATCTGAATTTCACAGATTCAACCGAAACCTCACTCGCTCTGGTTGCCCAGTTGAAGCTTGCCAATCAAATGGCCGAAGAATCGGGTCGCGGGCTTTAACCGCCGGCTCAGATTTTCACTGACCCCGAAGAACTTTTGTTGCTTGTATATCTTCCCATCTCAACCTGTGAAATAAGAAACCTATTCCGCTACCAGCGGATGAACTTTTGGTGCGACTGTGGGCCTATCGAGCAGCGATGAACCCGATGCGGTCGTAAACCGTGGCCAAGGTCTTCTCGGCCTGTTCGTTTGCCTTTTCGGCACCCTTGGCAAGCAAACGATCTAGCTCGGCAGGGTCGCTCAAAAGCTCCTCAGTGCGGTTGCGAATCGGTTCAATATGAGCCACCACCACATCGGCCAACTCGGTCTTCAAAGCGCCATAGCCGGCACCATCGAACCGGGTCACCAGCGAGTCAATCGATTCACCGGTTAGGGCCGAGTGAATGCCGAGCAGGTTAGAGATGCCCGGCTTAGTCTCTCGGTCAAAACGAATAACGCCGTCTAGGTCAGTTACGGCGCTCTTGAACTTCCTTACGATCACTGCCGAGTCATCCATGATGTTCACCAGACCCTTAGGGTCACCTGATTTTGACATCTTGGCAGTTGGATTCTGCAAGTCATAAATCTTGGCGGTTTCCTTCAGAATCACGCCCTCTGGAATCACAAAAGTTTCGCCAAAACGTGAGTTGAATCGGGTGGCAAGATCGCGGGTCAGTTCTAGGTGCTGGCGCTGGTCTTCACCAACCGGAACCGCAGCGGCCTGGTAGAGCAGGATGTCTGCCGCCATCAAAACCGGATAGGTGAACAGGCCCACTGAGGTGGCATCGGTGCCAGTCTTCTGCGACTTGTCCTTGAACTGGGTCATGCGGCTGGCCTCGCCATAGCCGGTCAGGGTCATCAAAACCCAAGCCAATTGCGCGTGGGCAGGCACGTGTGACTGAACAAAAAGAGCAGATTTGTTTTCATCGATGCCGGCGGCAAGATACTGGGCGGCAGTCACTCGAGTGTTTCTGCGAAGCTCTTCGGGTTCTTGGCTCACTGTGATGGCGTGCAGGTCAACCACGCAGTAATAGGCGTTGTAGTCATCCTGCATCTTGGTCCAGTTGACCAAGGCGCCCAGATAGTTGCCGAGGTGAAGTGAGCCGGCAGATGGCTGCATGCCGCTTAGTAGGTTTGGCTTGGTCATTGGTTAATCCTAGAGCTCGTAGTCAACTGAGACAGGGGAGTGGTCTGTCCATCGGGTGTCATAGCTGGCGGCGCGATGCACCTGGTAATTTGAGGCAACTGCGGCCAGCTTTGGTGTTGCCAGGTGATAGTCGATGCGCCAACCGGCATCGGTGTCAAAGGCTTGCCCGCGATAAGACCACCAGGTGTATGGGCCAGCGGTTTCTGGGTGGGCCGCACGGCCAACGTCTACCCAGCCCTGACCCTTCATCAGGCTGTCGAAATAGGCGCGCTCCTCAGGCAAGAAACCTGCGTTCTTGAGGTTGCCCTTCCAGTTTTTAATGTCTAGTTCGGTGTGGCCCACGTTCAAGTCGCCAACCACAACCACGTTGCCGTCGGCAGCGATGAGTTCAGCCATGCGCTCCTGCATCGCCTCAAGAAACTTGTATTTCTCCACCTGTTTTGGTGTGTCAACCTCACCCGAATGCACGTAGGTGCTGATCACGGTGAGGGTCTTTCCGCCAAACTCGTAGTCGGCCTCTAGCCAGCGGCCCGCCGAATCAAATTCATCGGGGCCCAAGGTTGTGCGGCTGGCCACTGCCGGCTGCTTGCTCACCAAGGCGACGCCGGCACGACCCTTCGCTCTCGCCGCGTCATGCAAAATGTGCCACTGCCCGCCGCCCTTTGGAGGGTTTGCGGCAAAAAGTTCGTTTAGGTCCTTGTCGTCGGCACGAACCTCTTGAAGCGCGATGATGTCAGCGTTTGAATCTGCCAACCATTCGGCCATTCCCTTGCGGAACGCAGCGCGAACTCCATTGACATTGACAGTGACTACATTGATGGGCATTCCTCAAGTTTAACCGCGAATAGAATCGACCCATGGCAGAGCGGTTTTTGGTAGGCGCGGGTGTGGGCAGTGGTGTTGCCCACGGCAAGGCCTTTGTCTTGGCAAGGCCAGACTTGGCATTGGCGCAAATCTCGAAACCCGGCAACAGAATCGGTTTGATTGCCATTCAGTCAGCGATGAATGCGGTTGCCGAAGACCTTGAAAATGTGTCTACGGTCGGCGACGCCAAAGACGTGATGATGGCTCTGGCCATGATTCTTAAAGACCCGGTGCTTTACGCCGAAGTGAAGGCTCACCTATCCGAAGGTGCCGAGGCAGCGGATGCAATCCGCCGAGCATTCGCGAGATTCGCTCGCCAGCTGGAAACCCTGGGTGGTTATTTTGCAGAGCGAGCATCAGACCTCTCCTATCTTGCCAACCGAGTGGTTTCCGAACTTGCCGGCGAAGCTCCGCCGGTTGAGTTTCCGAGCGAACCATTCATCCTGGTTTCCGAATCAATCTCACCGATGGATGCCGCAAAACTTGACCCAAGCCGAGTGCTGGCCGTGATCACCACCGATGGAACACCAACCTCGCACTCGGCAATCATCATTCGTGCTGCCAAGTTGCCAATGGTGGTCGGGCTGATTGGTGCGGGCTTGATTCGCACCGGAGTTGACCTACTGGTCGACGCAAACTCTGGGCAGGTTTTCCTTGAGCCATCCGCTGAGCGCATCGAACATTATGCAAATGCATCGAGCATGGACACCAGGGCGCTTCAGGTCATCAAAGATGAGCGGCCAGCACCGGTCACCCTGCTGGCAAATCTAGGCTCTAGTTTCGAAGCCTCGGGTGCGCTGGCCGCCGGTGCCGAAGGGGTAGGTTTGTTCCGAACCGAATTGCTCTACCTAGGCGAATCTGAGCCGCCAAGCCTAGAAAACCAGGTGGCCGAGTATTCGGCGCTGCTCTTGGCATTTAGGGGTAAACGCGTTCTGGTACGCGTCCTTGATCTCGACTTCGATAAGCCGCTGCCGTTTCTTAGGGAGGCCGGGTCTGGAAAGTATGCAAACCGCGGACTCCAGGTTTTGCTTGCTAATCCAGAGGTTCTAGAAACCCAACTGCAGGCGCTTGCCATGGCGCAAAAAAATAACCCTCAGACCGACCTCTGGGTAATGGCACCGATGGTTTTGTCAGTTGCTGAGGCCGGTGAGTTTGCCAAGCGCGCTAGACGCGCGGGTTTGAAAAAAGTTGGCGTGATGATTGAGGTGCCCGAGGTCACCGAACCCGAGGTGATCAATGGAATCTTGCGCGAGGTCGATTTCATCAGCATCGGCACCAACGACCTAACCCACTACGCACTCGGTAAAAGTCGTCACACCGCAGGCGATGGCGCGGTTAGCGGAACAATTACTTTGGCCGAGGTGCGTAAGCCAGAAGTCTTCGATTTGATTGTCAGAACCATACAGGCGGCCAAAGCTGCCGGTAAACCGGTGGGCATTTGCGGGGAATCAGCTTCGGACCCTGAGTCGGCCAGGTTGTTCGTTGAACTTGGCGTTGACAGCCTCTCGGCTTCCTCCGCGCTTTTGCCTCAACTCAAGGCGGCGTTGCTGGCTTAGAGTTTGACTTTGAGTGTGGTGCCAGAAACTGTCACCGCATACTTTGCCAGCCCGCTGCGTGCCGGCCCACCGGTGGCAGCACCAGTGGTTGTGTTAAAGGTTGCCCCATGTTGATTGCAAACCAGATTTGACCCGTTTACTCCGGCAAGTGGAACCTGCTGGTGGGTGCAGTATCCGTTGAAAGCCTTGTAGACACCCTTCTTTGGTTGGGTGATGATCACCGGAACCCCTGCGATCTGATACATCCGAGCGCTACCGACCGCTACATCGGTGGTTTTGCCAACCATGTAGGTTTTGGCTGCGGCCATGGCCGATTCTCCGGTGGCCAAGAAGCCCACAGTGGCTAGGGCGCCACCAAGGCCGGCCAAGAGCGCGCGGCGGCTCACATGGTTGGCCGGGATGACGGTGGTTTCACGTCGAGTGGCCGTGGCACTTGATTCACAAAGGTCTTCGCAGGTCATAGATAAAAACTAATCTCCGGTTAAACGAAAAACCTGCGAGCCACCGAACTTGTCAGTAACTTCGCAGGTTTCGCGGTTGTTGAAAACTAAGGCTTTCCTCGAAGGATTGCCTGCTTGACCTCTGAGATCGCGCGGGTTACCTCGATGCCGCGAGGGCAGGCCTCGGTGCAGTTGAAGGTGGTGCGGCAACGCCAGACGCCTTCCTTGTCGTTCAAGATATCGATGCGAACCTCAGCGGCTTCGTCACGTGAATCAAAGATGAATCGGTGAGCGTTCACAATTGCGGCAGGGCCGAAGTACTGACCGTCGGTCCAGAAGACCGGGCAAGAAGTGGTGCAGGCGGCACAAAGAATGCACTTGGTGGTGTCTTCAAACTTTGAGTGCTGGGCTGCTGACTGAAGACGTTCCTTCTCAGGCTTGTCGCTGGCAATCAAGAATGGCTTGATGTCGCGGTATGCCTGATAGAAAGGGTTCATGTCGACAACTAGGTCTTTTTCAACCTCGAGGCCCTTGATTGGCTCAACATAAATCGGCTGAGTGATGTCGAGGTCTTTGATCAGAGTCTTGCAGGCAAGACGGTTTCGACCGTTGATTCGCATCGCGTCAGAACCACAAACACCGTGAGCACATGAGCGGCGGAAGGTTAGCGAACCATCCATCTCCCACTTGATCTTGTGCAGGGCGTCAAGCACTCGGTCGGTGCCGTGAACCTGAACATCGAAGTCTTGCCAGCGTGCCTCTTGCCCATCTTCTGGGTTATAGCGGCGCACAAAAAGCGTGACGGTGAATGACGGAACGGCGCCCATCTCTTCAAATTGAGTTGCCATTAGTACTTACGCTCCATTGGCTGGTAGTTGGTGACGGTGACTGGCTTCCAGTCGAGCTTGATGTTGTCGCCCGGCTTCTTCGCAGGCTTGTCGGTTAGATAAGCCATCGAGTGCATCATGAACTTCTTGTCATCGCGCTTGTCGTAGTCCTCGCGGAAGTGACCGCCGCGTGATTCGCGACGCTCACGGGAGGTGAAGGCAAGGACTTCGGCAAGGTCAAGCAAGAAGCCAAGCTCGATCGCCTCTAGTAGGTCGGTGTTGAAGCGCTGACCCTTGTCTTGAACCGAGATGTTTTCATAGCGAACGCGAAGTTCGGCAATCTTGGCCAAAGCCTCGTTCAATGACTCTTCGGTGCGGTAAACCTGGGCGTTCTTGTCCATGGTGTCCTGAAGCTCCTTGCGAAGCACGGCTACCTTTTCTTTGCCCTTTGAGTTGCGGACCTTTTCGACCATGGCGATGACTTCATCGGCCGCATCTGCGGGAACCGGAACATGCTTGGCCTTGTTTGCATACTCGACGGCTGCGATGCCGGCGCGCTTGCCGAAGACGTTGATGTCAAGAAGTGAGTTGGTGCCTAGGCGGTTTGCACCGTGAACTGAAACACAGGCACATTCGCCGGCGGCATAAAGACCCGGGACAACCTTCTTGTTGTCGCGAAGAACCTCGGCCTGAACGTTGGTTGGAATTCCACCCATTGCGTAGTGCGCGGTTGGGAACACTGGAACCGGTTCGGTATAAGGCTCAACACCCAGGTAGGTTCTGGCGAACTCGGTGATGTCCGGAAGCTTCTCGTCAATTACCTCTGGTGGCAAGTGAGTTAGGTCAAGAAGAACGTAGTCCTTGTTCGGTCCCGCGCCTCGGCCTTCGCGAACCTCGTTGGCCATCGCACGCGCGACCATGTCACGAGGAGCAAGGTCCTTGATGGTTGGCGCGTAACGCTCCATGAAGCGCTCGCCGGTTGAGTTGCGAAGGATTCCACCCTCACCACGAGCAGCCTCAGAAAGCAGGATGCCTAGACCGGCCAAACCGGTTGGGTGGAACTGGTAGAACTCCATGTCTTCAAGTGGAAGACCCTTGCGATAGATGATGCCAACGCCATCACCGGTGAGGGTGTGAGCGTTAGATGTGGTCTTGAAGATCTTTCCGAAACCACCGGTGGCAAAAATGATTGATTTGCCCTGGAAGACGTGAATCTCGCCGGTGGCTAGTTCATAGGCCACCACTGCAGATGGGCGCTCCTCGCCATCAACCTTGGCCATGATCAGGTCAAGAACATAGAACTCGTTGTAGAACTCGATGCCCAACTTCACACAGTTTTGGTACAACGTCTGAAGGATCATGTGACCGGTGCGGTCAGCTGCATAGCAAGAGCGGCGAACCGGCGCCTTACCGTGATCACGAGTGTGGCCACCGAAGCGGCGCTGGTCGATCTTGCCGTCAGGAGTACGGTTGAAAGGAAGACCCATGTTTTCTAGGTCGATAACGGCCTGAACCGATTCCTTAGCCAAAATCTCGGCTGCATCCTGGTCAACTAGGTAGTCGCCACCCTTCACGGTGTCGAAGGTGTGCCATTCCCAGCTGTCTTCCTCGACGTTCGCGAGAGCTGCGGCCATTCCACCCTGAGCTGCACCGGTGTGCGAGCGGGTTGGGAACAGCTTGGAGATAACCGCGGTCTTGGCGTGTGGGCCAGCCTCGATTGCAGCGCGCATGCCAGCACCGCCGGCACCCACAATGACGACGTCGTACTGGTAGTGGTGAACCTTTGGTGATGCGTTGGTCACTTTAATTTATTCCTAACGAGCAGGGCAGAACGATGGAAGGTTCGCGGCTAGGCCGTTTGCAGGGCATGGATCGAAGGTCACGATGACCAAAGTTCCAAGCACGATAAGAACCGCACAAATTCCCCAAAGGGCAACATTCAAGGTTTTACGAATTCCAGCGCGTGAGGTGTAGTCGTTCACAATGGTACGCATTCCGTTGGTTCCGTGAATTAGAGCCAACCAAAGCATTAGGCCATCCCAGACCTGCCAGAACGGGTTGGACCACTTGCCACCAACAAAAGCAAAGTCAATTGCCTTGATTCCTTCGCCAGCCCAGAGGTTGGTGAAAAGGTGACCGAAGATCAGGATGACTAGAACTGCACCCGAGGCGCGCATGTACATCCAGCCGTATTTTTCCCAGTTGGCTGCCTTGCGGCTGCGTGGGCTGCGTGGTTGTTCAATAATGACTGACATCAGAAGACTCCTTTGCTTAGCCCAGGTGGAAGACGTGGATTAGGTGACGTGGGGCGAATCCGGCGAAGGCAACCAGCGCAATCACAACAACGATCCAGAACATTAGGTTCTGGTACTTGACGCCCTTACGCCAGAAGTCAATCAAGATGATGCGGACGCCGTTGAGCGCGTGATAAAGAATTGCGGCTACCAAGCCCAGTTCGGCTAGACCGACCAGTGGGGTCTTATAGGTGCTGATCACTGCGTTATAAGCCTCAGGGCTTAGGCGAACCAATGATGTGTCTAACACGTGAACTAACAGGAAGAAGAAAATTGCTACACCAGTGATGCGATGTAGAACCCATGACCACATTCCGACTTTGCCACGATACAAAGTGCCGGCTGGTTTTGTTGGCACGAATACCTCCTAGTAACAGACATCAAAAAGTCTACGCCTTGAATTTCCTGTGAATCGCCTTTAGCGCCCAGTTCGCGAGGGTATTTTCTCGATGTTGGGTAAAGTTTTTAGTGATGAGCAATCTGCGCGAACCACTAGACCGTTTCTTCAGCATTATTCCGGCCGGAGGAATCGGCAGTCGACTATGGCCGCTCTCCAGGGCCTCGGCCCCAAAGTTCCTTCATGACCTCACCGGCTCGGGCCAAACCCTGTTGCAAGACACTTGGGATCGCCTCACTCCGCTTGCCGGCCGCGATCGCATCTTGGTAGTCACTGGAAAGGTGCACAAGTCAGCCGTGCTCGAACAAATCGAGGACCTATCCACCGACAATCTGGTGCTGGAGCTTTCACCCAAGGACTCGACGGCGGCCATCGCGCTCGCCGCAGCTATTTTGATGAACCGTGAGCCAGATGTGATTGTTGGGTCTTTCGCAGCCGATCACGTGATCACCGAGGATCAGAAGTTTCAAGCGGTAGTCCGCGAAGCAGTTGCCGTGGCGGCCACCGGCAAAATCGTCACCATTGGCATCGAGCCGACCGAACCGTCGGTTGGATTTGGCTACATCAAGCAGGGTGAAAAGTTGATCATCGATGGCGCACCGAGCGCTCGCGATGTGGTCAAGTTTGTTGAGAAGCCAAACATCGATAAGGCTCGCAAATATGTTGAGTCTGGGGAGTACCTCTGGAACGCCGGCATGTTCATCGCGCCGGCTTCAGTTCTGCTAGACCAGCTAGCCAAGAGTGAGCCGCAGCTGCACGCCTCGATTCTTGAATTGGCGGCGGCCTGGGACACCGATGACCGCAAGGCGGCGATCGAACGAATTTGGCCGGGGCTAAAGAAGGTTGCGATCGATTATTCGGTTGCCGAGCCAGCAGCAGCAGCCGGTCTGGTTGCGGTTATTCCAGCCAACTTCAGCTGGCACGATGTTGGCGATTTCGCGGCGATTGCCGAGCTTCAGTCGCAGGGCCGCAAAGACAACTTGGCCGTGCTTGGCAACGCCAAGGTTCTGGCTGATTCATCCAGCGGCATCCTGGTCAGTGAAACCGACCGTCTCGTTGCACTCATCGGTGTGAAAGACATCATCGTGGTGGACACCCCGGATGCGTTGTTGGTCACCACTAAAGAGCACGCTCAGCGTGTGAAGTCTCTGGTTGATGCGCTCAAGGCCACCGGGCACTCAGACGTTCTATAAGTAGCAGCGCAACGGCCGGAACATCGCCGATTATTTCTCAGTTCGGGCTCAATTGTTACTTTTCGGTTAATAATTTCCTCTAAACCGTTTACAACGCTTTTTTGTCGCGCCGGCGCAATAGGCTAGCGGTGCAAGACGGCTGTGAGAGACACAGCTTTTTTCGGGAGGAAAACCAAGTGAAGACTGTTTCACGTATTACCGCAATCAAGGGCCTAGCGCTTGCAGCTGTTGCAAGCCTCGCTCTTGCTGGTTGCGCCGCTGCACCGGCAGCCCCAACCGCTACTCCAGTGAACTACAAGGCCTGTATGGTCTCTGACGCTGGTGGCTTCAACGACGCATCATTCAACCAGGAGGCCTATGCAGGTCTTCAGCAGGCGAAGGCCGAACTTGGCGTTCAGACCGCACAGGTTGAATCTCCAGAGAAGGCAACCCAGACCGACTACGTGTCTGGAATCGACTCAATGATTTCTGAGGGCTGTAACCTCATCGTCACCGTTGGCTTCAACCTTGCAACCGCAACTCGCGATGCTGCAAAGAAGAACCCAAAGGTTAACTTCGCGCTTATTGACTCAGCGCTAAGCAACGATGACTTCTCACCTCTTTCACTTCCTAACGTGAAGCCAATTCAGTACAACACCGCAGAAGCTGCTTACTTGGCTGGTTACCTAGCCGCCGCAACTTCGAAGACCGGCAAGGTTGCTACCTACGGTGGCATGCTGTTCCCATCTGTGACCATCTTCATGGATGGCTTCAAGCAGGGTGTTGAGGCCTACAACAAGGCAAAGGGCAAGAAGGTTGTTGTTCTTGGAGCAACCGGAACCGACAGCTCAAAGTGGGCTGCAACCGGTGACTTCAACGACCAGGCCAAGGGTAAGACTCTTACCGAAGGCTTCTTCGCTCAGGGTGCGGACATCGTTCTACCTGTTGCCGGCCCAGTTGGTGTTGGTTCAGGCCAGGCAACTCTAGACAAGAAGGGCACCCTAGTAGTTGGCGTTGACAGCGACTGGTTCAACCTTCCAACCCACGCCGCCTACAAGGCAAACATCTTGACCTCAATTGAGAAGAAGATGGCAAAGGCTGTTCTAGATGTCATCAAGACTGGCGTTGACGGCACCTTCACCGGTGGCGACGCAAACCAGTATGTTGGTGACCTCGCTAACGGTGGCGTAATGATCGCACCTCAGCACGATGTTGCTTACCCTGCCGGAATTCAGGCAGAGCTAGACGGCCTTCAGGCTGACATCATCTCAGGCAAGATCGTTGTTTCTTCTCCTTACAAGAAGTAATAACTAAGGACTAAAGCCGGGGATGGCCGCTGAAAGGTAGGCTATCCCCGGTTTTCTTTCCACAGAAACGGAATCAGCAATGAAGCTTGAACTTCGCGGAATCACCAAGCGCTTCGGCACAATGGTGGCCAACGACAACGTCAGCATGGTTGCCCTACCCGGCGAGATTCACTGCTTGGTCGGTGAAAATGGTGCCGGCAAATCAACGCTGATGAATGTGATCTATGGTCTCTATCAATCTGACGGTGGAGAGATTCTTCTGGACGACAAGGTCGTCAAGTTTTCCGGCCCAGGCGATGCCATGGCTGCCGGCATCGGCATGGTGCACCAGCACTTCATGCTCATCCCAGTTTTCACAGTTGCCGAGAACGTGATTCTCGGTCACGAACCAACCAAGTTTGGCGGGGTTTTAGACCTTCCTGCGGCTCGCGCAAAGGTGCGCGAAGTTTCGGCAAAATTCGGTTTTGAAATTGACCCAGATGCCATCGTTGGTGACCTGCCAGTTGGTGTTCAGCAACGTGTTGAAATCATCAAGGCGCTCATCGGTGACGCCAAAGTTTTGATTTTTGATGAACCAACTGCGGTGCTAACCCCGCAAGAAACCGATGAGCTCATGGCCATCATGAAGCAGCTTCGCGATGCAGGCACAGCGATTGTTTTCATCACCCACAAGCTGCGCGAGGTTAAAGAGGTTGCCGACAAAATTACGGTGATTCGTCTTGGCAAGGTGGTTGGCGAAGCCGACCCAAACTCAACGGCAAATGAATTGGCCTCGATGATGGTGGGCCGCGCGGTTGACCTCGACGTTCAAAAGGCGCCGGCAAAACTGGGCAAGCCAACTTTTAAAGTTGAGGGGCTTTCGGCCTGGGGTCATGGCGGGAACCAGGTCCTGGAAAACATCAGTTTTGAAATTCACGAGGGTGAAATATTGGTGATCGCTGGCGTTCAAGGCAATGGGCAAACCGAGCTGACCGAAGCGATTATCGGAATGCATGGCAAGACCGCGGGTTCGATTCAGCTGGATGGCCGCGAACTGATTGGCAAGAACGTGAAACAGGTCCTAGACCTGGGGGTGGGCTTTGTGCCCGAAGACCGAACCGAAGATGGTTTGGTTGCCGATTTCACCATCGCCGAAAACTTAATGCTGGATCGCAGCGATCGCAAACCTTTTGCCAAGGGGCTTGGTTTGCAGTTGGCCTATCTTCGCAAGTTTGCTCAGGAAAAGCTCCAGCAGTTCGACATTCGAGCCCAGGGAATCGAATCAAAGGCATCGCAGCTTTCAGGTGGAAACCAGCAAAAAGTTGTTTTGGCCCGCGAGCTATCTCGCGAGTTGCGACTCCTGGTGGCTTCGCAACCGACCCGAGGTCTTGATGTCGGTTCCATCGAGTTCGTGCACGAACAAATCGTGGCAACTCGCGACAGTGGAATTCCGGTTTTAATCGTGGCTACCGAGCTCGATGAGGCGACCCAGTTGGGCGACCGAATTGCGGTTATGTATAAAGGCAAGATCGTTGGCATTGTGCCTTCGAACACCCCGAGAGCCACTCTCGGTCAAATGATGGCAGGTATCAGCGCATGAAGCGGGTTCTAAAAGAGATCACAAGCACCAGCGTTTTGCTCTCGGTGCTTGCAGTTTTTGCGTCTTTGGTGGTTGGCGGTTTGCTAATTGCCTTTTCAAGCCCAGAGGTTCAGACCACCGCGAGCTATCTAACTGCCCGCCCTTCCGACTTCTTCATGGCACTTTGGAATTCGGTGTTCGGCGCTTATGACGCGATGTTCCGTGGGGCGATCTTCAACTACAAGGCCCTAGATGGCGTTCAAATGATCAAGCCAATCACCGAGACGCTGGCCTATGCCACCCCAATCACCATCGCCGGCCTTGGTTTGGCGGTTGCTTTCCGTTCGGGTCTTTTCAACATCGGTGGCACCGGCCAGATTATTTTTGGTGCGATGTTTGCTGGCTGGGTTGGCATCTATATCGGCCTTCCCTGGTACTTCCACTTCCCGCTTGCTGTCCTTGCGGGAATCATCGGCGGCGGATTATTTGGTGCATTGGTCGGTTTTCTAAAGGCTGCCACCGGGGCCAATGAAGTGATCGTGACCATCATGTTCAACTACATCGCCGTGCTTTTGTTGAGCTACCTGCTCAAGACCCCTTTCTTGAAGTCACCCGGTTCAATCAACCCGGTTTCGCCGCCGGTCCGCGATTCGGCAAAGTATTGGTTCTTCATGGGTGACCAATTTAGAGTTCACGGTGGTTTGATTGCCATGCTCGTGGCCGTGGTCTTCACCTGGTGGTTGCTCAACCGCTCGACGCTCGGTTTCCAGTTCCGTGCACTCGGTCACAATCCAAATGCCGCTCGGGTTGCCGGCATTAACATTGGCCTCACCTATGTTTTGGTCATGGGCATCTCAGGAGGTTTGGCTGGTCTGGCCGGAACCTCGCAGATCTTGGGTTCTGAGCAATTCTTGACTCTCGGTGTTGCAGCCAGCTTCGGCTTTGACGCAATCACTGTGGCACTGCTTGGCCGCTCAAACCCTTGGGGTGTGCTGGTTGCCGGGTTGCTATTCGGTGGTCTCCGTGCCGGAGCGGTGACGATGCAGGCAAATCAAAATGTGCCAATCGACATCGTCTTGGTGGTTCAATCCATGATCGTTTTGTTTATTGCGGCTCCACCTCTGGTGCGTGCCATGTTCCGAATCAAGGCCAAGAAGGAGGTCGTCGCATGAAGCAAAGCAAGCGCGTCCCAATCTCGCTCCTAGTCATGTCGGTGATCGGGTTGTGGCTATTCCTTTCGGCTCCAACCGGGGTCACCAACATCAAAATTTCAACCGACAGCGATATCTTTGCCCTGCCGAATTTTGATTTGAACGTCTATCTGGTCAGCGGCATCGCCTTTGCGGCCCAGGTGATTGCGCTTCTAGCCTCTGGATTCTTGGTGATTGCCCGAAACATCAAGACGCCGCGCTGGGTCATAATTCTGTTCTCAGTAGCCCTGGTTTTTGAAGTTCTGGTTGGTCTTTTCGCCGATAAAACCATGACCTTCACCTCGCTCCTTCAAGGCTCCTTGGCTTTGGCCGTGCCGCTGATCTTCGGTTCACTTGCTGGTGTGCTCAGTGAGCGCGTCGGTGTTGTGAACATCGCAATCGAGGGTCAGCTTTTGGCGGGCGCTTTTGTTTCTGCGCTGATTGCCTCGGTTTCCGGCAACATGTTCGCCGGTCTTCTCGGCGCACTCATCGCGGGTGCTCTGGTGGCCTGGGTCTTGGCTGTCTTTGCCATCAAGTATGTGGTTGATCAGATCATCGTGGGTGTGGTTCTAAACGTGCTCGTGGTGGGTTTGACCAACTTCTTGTTCAGCACCTTGATGGTCAGCAATTTGACTTTCTTCAACCAGCCACCGCGTTTCGACAAAATTTTGATTCCAATCCTGGGTCAAATTCCGGTGCTCGGCCCGGTTCTGTTTAACCAGACCTTGATCGTTTACCTGATGTATGTTGCGGTTGCCGCGGTCTACTTCATGCTTTTCAAGACTCGCTGGGGCCTTCGTGTTCGCGCAGTTGGCGAGTATCCAAAGGCAGCCGACACCGTGGGTATCAAGGTGTTTCACACCCGCTACGTGAGCGTCATGATTGGGGGTGCGTTGGCCGGTTTTGGTGGAGCATTCTTCACCCTCGGTCAGGTTGGCTCATTTGGAAAAGAGATGACCAACGGTGCCGGTTATATCGCACTTGCGGCCTTGATCTTCGGCCGCTGGAACCCAATTTACGCAGCCTTCGCCGCGCTCTTATTTGGGTTCGCTGAAAACCTTCAGTATGGCTTGGCGATCATCGGTTCCTCGGTTCCAAGCGAGTTCCTGTTGATGTTGCCATACGCACTCACCGTTGTCGCCGTTGCCGGGTTGGTGGGCAAGGTCACTGGCCCCGCAGCTTCTGGCAAGGCCTATATCAAGAGCTAGGTGAATTCATGTCACAAGAAATCAACTGGATAGAACTGAGAGTGGCTGCGAACGCGGCGATGCAAAAGGCATACGTGCCCTATTCAAAATTCAAAGTTGGCGCCGCGGCTCAAACCGAGGATGGCCGAATCATCTCGGGTTGCAACGTCGAAAACGCATCGTATGGCTTGACGCTATGTGCCGAATGTTCTTTGGTAAGCAACCTATTCATGACCGGTGGTGGTCGCCTAGTTGCCTTCACCTGCGTTGACGGGCACGGCAACATCCTGATGCCTTGCGGCCGTTGCCGCCAGCTCCTGTTTGAACACTCGGCCAAGGGCATGGTGCTTGAAACAGTTTCCGGTTTGAAGACCATCGATGAAGTGATCCCGGATGCCTTCGGCCCTCGCGATTTAGAAGAGAGAAAATAATGGCCGAGTTTGCGGCAGTCGAGCTGATCATCCAGAAGCGTGAAAAGGGTGAACTCTCGACCGAACAAATCGATTGGCTGATTGCCAACTACACCTCGGGTGCGGTAGCCGATGAGCAGATGTCATCGATGGCGATGGCAATTTTGCTGAATGGCATGTGCCGCCGTGAAATAAAAGACCTGACCATGGCCATGATTGCCTCGGGCGAGCGCCTAAATTATGCAGACCTGAAGCTGCCAACCACCGATAAACACTCAACCGGTGGAGTTGGCGACAAGATCACTTTGCCTTTGGCGCCATTGGTGGCGGCGTTTGGTGTTGCAGTTCCGCAGCTTTCGGGTCGCGGTCTTGGTCACACCGGTGGGACCCTCGACAAGCTCGAATCAATCAAGGGCTGGCGCGCGGCCATCAGCAACGAAGAATTTCACCGCCAGTTGGCCGAGGTTGGCGCGGTCATCTGTGCCGCCGGGGCGGGCCTGGCGCCGGCCGACAAAAAACTTTATGCCCTGCGCGATGTCACCGGAACGGTTGAAGCAATTCCTTTGATCGCCAGCTCGATCATGTCGAAAAAAATTGCCGAGGGAACCGCTTCACTAGTGCTCGACGTCAAAGTCGGCTCGGGTGCGTTTATGAAGGATATTGATCGCGCCCGCGAACTGGCCAGAACCATGGTTCAGCTGGGCCAAGATGCTGGAGTGAACACCTCGGCACTCTTGACCGACATGTCCACCCCGCTCGGACTCGAAATTGGAAACGCGCTCGAGGTCAAGGAATCGGTTGAGGTCTTGGCCGGTGGCGGGCCCGCAGATGTGGTTGAGCTGACCATTGAATTAGCGCGTGAAATGTTGCGTCTTGCGGGCAAACCAGATGCCGATGTGGCGGCCGCGCTCAAGGATGGCCGGGCCATGGATAAATGGCGCCAAATGATTTCTGCTCAGGGCGGTGACCCTGATGCGGCGCTGCCACAGGCCAAGGAACAGCACCAGGTTTTGGCGCCGGCCGATGGTGTGATCACGCGACTCGATGCTCTTCAGGTTGGCACCGCTTCGTGGCGCCTGGGTGCAGGGCGGGCCCGCAAGGAAGACCCGGTTCAGTTTGGCGCGGGCATCACTTTGCACGCTCAATTGGGCGCGGCCGTCAAGGCCGGTCAACCTTTGATGACCTTGCACACCGATGAACCCGAGCGATTCGAACGAGCTCTTGAAGCTCTAGACGGTTCGTTTAAGATTGAGGCAGGCGCAACACCGGCACCTCGCAAGATTTTGCTAGACCGCATCGACGGTTAACTGAAAGGCTACAAAATGGCTCGCTTCAACATCCAGGAACTTCCAAAGATCTCACTGCACGATCACCTGGATGGCGGGCTGCGCCCGCAGACCATCATCGAGCTAGCCGATGCGGTCGGTCACAAGTTGCCAGCCGATAATGAGGCAGACCTAAAGGCTTGGTTCGAAACCTCGGCCAACTCAGGCTCCCTAGTGAAATACCTAGAGACCTTCGATCACACCACTGCGGTCATGCAAACGCGCGAGGGTCTTCAACGAGTGGCCCGCGAATTCGTTCACGACCTAGCCGAGGATGGCGTGATCTATGGCGAAGTTCGTTGGGCGCCAGAGCAGCACCTGCAGCGCGGTTTGACCTTGGATGAAGTGGTCGAAGCCGTGCAGGATGGCCTCGAGCAGGGTATGGAAGACGTGGACTATCACGGTGGTTTCATTCGCACCGGTCAATTGGTCACCGCTATGCGTCACGCAGACCGAGGGCTAGAAATCGCCGAATTGGCCGTTCGTCACCGCAACAACGGTGTGGTCGGTTTTGATATTGCCGGCGCCGAGAAGGGCTTCTTGCCAAGCCGCCACAAGATCGCCTTCGACTACCTAGCCTCTGAGCTATTCCCGGTCACCGTTCACGCGGGCGAGGCCGATGGCGTTGAAAGCATCAAGGATGCAATCGTCTCGGGCCGCGCACTGCGCCTGGGTCACGGCGTTCGAATCATTGAGGACATTCTGCTGACCCGCACCGAAGGTGACGCCGATTTTGTTGAACTTGGCGAGGTCGCTCGGTGGATTTATGACCGAGGCATTGTCTTGGAAACCTCACCATCATCAAACCTGCAGACCGGCGCCATTTCACTACTTGGTGATTCAATGTCTGACCACCCGTTCGATATTCTTTATGACCTCGGCTTCAAGGTGACCGTCAACACCGATAACCGCCTAATGTCTGGAACCACGCTTACGCGAGAGCTCGAACTTCTGGTCAAGACCTTCGACTACACCCTTGCCGATCTCGAAACCTTCCAGTTGAATGCCGCCGAAGGCGCCTTCCAAGACCTCGAGCAGCGCGAGGAATTGATGGACATGATTTCAGATGGCTTCGCCGAGGCCGTTGAGTAATTTCCCGGTATTGGCCGAGGCTTTTGGCGCCAATTCAATCCGAGTTGGCGCCATTGCTCTTGACCGCGAGCACGCAATTGAAATGGCCGGCGACCTTTTGGTGGCCAGCGGTCGTTCAACTCCCGCCTACACCGAATCGATGCTTGAGGCGGTTGCCGAAAATGGCCCATACATCGTCATCGCTCCGGGGATAGCCCTAGCTCATGGCCGTCCATCTGAGGCAGTAATGGAGATTGGTCTGAGTCTGGTCACCTTGGCCGAACCGGTGGTCTTTGGCAACCAGGCTAATGACCCGGTTCGCTTGGTAATCGGGCTTTGCGCTCTCGATCACGGCTCGCATATTGACATCATGGCCGAGTTGGCAACGTTTCTAGGAGACGCCCAATCTGTGAATAGTTTGTTAAATGCCACCGATAGCGAACAGATTCGGGTTTTGCTCTAGCTCACTGGGTGAGAATAGAGGCATGAAGATTATTGCCGTATGTGGGATGGGCATCGGCACGTCTGTATTGCTAAAAATGAATGCTGAAAAGGTGCTTCGTCAATTGGGGATTGACGCCACCGTGGATGCAACCAGTGTGGCCAATGCGCGTGATTCACGAGATGCCCAAATTATTTTGACCACCCCTGACCTGGTTGACCAGTTGCAGGGGTTGCCTTCAGAGATTGTGCCGATTGAGCACTTCTTTGATTTGGAAGAAATCACCGAAAAACTTTCGGCCTCGCTCCTCTAGTTTTTCGCTTGCAGAATTTCCTGCATTGCCAACTTGAGTGAGTTCAAAAGTTCTTGAGCCTCGGTCTTTGATTGGCCAACCGCCTGCAGATAGCATTTGAGTTTCGGCTCGGTTCCAGATGGTCGAACAATCACTCGTCTTCCATCGGCAAGGTCGAATCGCACACCGTCGGTTGGCGCCAGCCCGTTTCCGCCGAGACTTAGGTCAGTGAATTTTGCCTGAACGCCATCGATTGCACCCGGAGTTTGCTCGCGCAATCTTGCCATCAAATTCTTGATCACCGATAGGTCGGTGACACGAATCGAAATCTGACCGGTGGCGAAATGGCCGAAAAGATCGCCGAGGTCGCCAAGTCGATCAGCCAAGGTTTTGCCCTTGCTGGCCAACCGATTGGCAAGCTCGGTGATGATCAGAGCCGCGGAGATTCCATCCTTGTCGGCCACATGAGTTGAATCCACGCAATAGCCAAGGGCTTCTTCAAAACCAAAAATCAGGTTTGGAATTTTTGAAATCCACTTGAACCCGGTCAGAGTCTCTTGGTAGCCGAGGCCATAGTGCTTAGCAACTTTGGCCAGGGCCGAACTCGACACGATTGAGCAGGCCAACGTGCCCGATCGGCGGTCGGCAACGGCACGGCGAGCCATTTCATCGCCCAGAATTAGACCCACCTCATCGCCGGTCAGTTGACGAAACCCGGTGGCAGAATTTGCATCCTTGATGGCAACTGCAAGCCGGTCGGCATCTGGGTCGTTGGCCAAAATTAGGTCCGCATCGCGGTCCCGGCCAATCTCCAGTGCCAAATCCATGGCCCCAGGTTCTTCGGGGTTAGGAAAGGCAACCGTCGGGAAGTTCCCATCGGGTAAAAGTTGGGCGGTGACGGTTTCTGGCTGGTTTAGGCCAACCGATTCAAATAGCCGTTCGACAACGTGCCAGCCAACGCCGTGCATTGCGGTGTAGGCAACGCGAATCTGACTTCCCGAGCTAACCTCACCGGTTAGAGCGGCCGTCTCAGCAACATAGGCCTGGCGAAGTTCCTCACCAACCACCTCAAATTTGTCACTCTTGTTTATCTCGTTGAAGGTCTTAGTTCTGGCAACCTCTGCGATGCAATCGGCAATGACCTTATCGGTTGGTGAAATGATCTGTGAGCCACCGTTTTGGCCGCCGAGGTAGACCTTATAGCCGTTGTCGCGTGGCGGGTTGTGAGATGCGGTGACCATGATTGCCGCTGAAGTGCCCAGGTGTTTGCCGGCAAAAGCCAAAACCGGGGTTGGCACCACGCCGTCAAAAAGCAGGGCACGGATGCCGGCGCCGGCAAGAATTTGCGCCGAGTCGCGGGCGAAAATTGCACTGTTGATTCGACCATCGAACCCGATGACCACGCTCGGCGGTTCTACATCGGAGTTGAATTCTGGCTGGGAAAGCAAAAACTTTGCGATTCCGGCGGCGGCCTGGCCAACCAAAACGCGGTTCATGCGGTTGGGGCCTGCCCCCAGTTCACCGCGTAAGCCTGCGGTGCCAAATTCGAGTCGGCCGGTGAAGCGTGCGGCCAATTCATCGGTGTCACGCTTGTCAATCAGCTCTTCGAGCTCGGCTCGAGTTTCAAAATCTGGGTCTTGATCTGCCCAGGCACTGGCGGCCGCGATTAGGTCGGCTAGATTGTGGGTCATAATTTTGAGACGATTTCGGCTAATAGCGTGCTGATTCTAACCTCGGCATCCTTGCCGGCTTGAATTACTTCTTCGTGACTCAGCGGAGTTTTCTGAATGCCGGCGGCCAGGTTGGTAATGAGTGAAAGGCCGAGGATTTCCATCCCGGCTTCGCGGGCGGCGATTGCCTCGAGCGCGGTTGACATGCCCACGATGTGCCCACCGATGGTCTTGGCCATTTGGACCTCGGCCGGGGTTTCATAGTGTGGGCCGCGGAACTGGCAGTAAACGCCTTCATCAAGCGATGAGTCAACGGTGCGAGCCAGGTCGCGCAGACGCTTGGAATAAAGGTCAGTTAGGTCAACAAAAGTTGCGCCCTCGAGCGGACTATCCGCGGTTAGGTTGATGTGATCGCTGATTAGCACCGGGGTGCCAGGCTTCCAGGTTTCTTTGATACCTCCGGCACCATTGGTCAAGATCATGGTTTTCACGCCGGTCGCCGCCGCGGTGCGAACCCCGTGCGCTACCTGACGAACTCCGTGGCCTTCGTAGTAGTGACTCCTGGCACCAAGGATCAGCGCATACTTGCCATTTGGCAGCTTGATTGAGCGAATAGTGGCGACGTGGCCTGGAACCGCAGGAGGCAGAAAACCGGGGATTTGCGTGGCGTCAATGGTGGCCACAGTTTCACCAATTAGATCGGCCGCTTTGGCCCAGCCGGAGCCCAGGGTTAATGCAATGTCATGCTGTTGGATGCCAGAAATTTGCGAAATCTTTGCGGCGGCGAGGGCGGCAATCTCAAACGGATTTGTCATAGGTCGAGTCTACGACTGGCAGAATAAAGAGGTGAGCGTAGACAAAGACAAGAAACACCATATCGTTATCATCGGCGGTGGCCCAGGTGGCTATGAAGCCGCACTAGCCGGAGTTCAACTCGGCGCAGAGGTCACTTTGATTGAGCGCAACGGAATCGGTGGAGCCGCCGTGCTAACCGATGTCGTGCCATCAAAGACTCTCATCGCAACCGCGGAAGCGGCTCAGCGAGTGGCACACGCCGCCACACTAGGCGTGAAGTTTTCATTCGCCGGCCAGGCAGTTAAGCCAACCGTTGAAATCGACCTGGCACAGGTGAACCGCCGATTGCTAGACCTCGCCGAAGAATCTTCCTCAGACATGCTTGAGACTCTGGTGAAAGAGGGCGTTCGAGTCATCCACGGTTCGGCAAAACTTGATGGCAACCACCACGTCATTGCCACCCCGGCTGGAACCGGCAAGGAAGAACGCCTCGAGGCTAAAACCATCATCGTTGCCGTGGGTGCGCACCCGCGCCAACTGACTGATGCCAAGCCAGATGGCGACCGCATTTTGACCTGGACTCAGCTTTATAACCTCAACGAATTGCCGGAGCACATGATTGTGGTTGGTTCGGGTGTCACTGGCGCCGAGTTTGCCAACGCCTATCGTGCCCTGGGCAGCCAGGTCACTCTGATCTCAAGCCGCGATAAGGTTTTGCCGGGCAACGATGAAGATGCCGCCGACCTCATCGAGCAGGTATTTATTCGCAACGGCATTCAGATCAAGGCTCAAACGCGAGCCGACAAAGTTGTGAACACCGGCAAGGGCGTCGAGGTGACCTTGGCCGACGGCACCATCATCAAGGGCTCACACTGCTTGATGGCCGTTGGTGCAATTCCAAACACCGATGGCTTGGGGCTTGAAGAAGCCGGCGTGATCTTGACTGAATCTGGCCACGTGCAGGTAAACAAGGTTGCCCGAACCTCGAGAGCCAACGTCTATGCCGTCGGAGACTGCACCAACTTCTTGCCACTGGCCTCGGTTAGCGCAATGCAGGGGCGCACAGCCGTCTTCCACACCATGGGTGACGTTGCAGTGCCAACCGAGCTTCGCAACGTTGCCTCGAACGTCTTCACCGCACCCGAAATCGCATCAGTCGGTTGGATGGAAAAGGACGTGAAGGAAGGCCGCGTTAACGGTCACGTGGTCAAGATCGATTTGACCACCAACCCTCGTGCCAAGATGCAGGGGCTCACCGATGGTTTCATCAAGTTGATCTGTTCAACCGGTGGCACCGTCATCGGTGGTGTCATTGCGGCGCCTCGCGCATCAGACCTGATCTACCCAATCGCCATTGCGATCGAAAACCGATTGACCGTGGATGAGCTGGCTGAGACCTTCACCGTTTATCCATCACTGTCGGGTTCAATCAGCGATGCAGCGCGCGCGCTTCACCACCCGGTCAACTAAGCAAACTCAAAAGAAAGAGGCCTCCCGCTGGAGGCCTCTTTCTTTTGTCTAAAAGTGCTTTTTCGAGCGCTTTTTCGAGCGCTTATTCAAGTTCAAGCAGAACGGTTCCGGCAGGAACGGTTTCGCCAACCACCGCGGCAATTGCCTTAATTGTGCCGGCCTTGTGGGCGTTCATCGGCTGCTCCATCTTCATGGCTTCAAGCACGATGACTAGGTCACCCTCGGCAACGGTGTCGCCAACAGAAACGGCAATCTTCACAACGGTTGACTGCATCGGGGCCTTGACGGCGTTGCCAGATGAAGTCGGGCCACCGGCGTGAGACTGAGTCGATCGTTTCGGTGCGTGGGCGATTGGCCCGGCGGCCGCGCCACCACCAAGCAAACGCTTTGGCAGGGAAACCTCAACGCGCTTTCCATCGACCTCAACCACAACGTTGTTGCGCTCGCCTAGCTCTGCGGCCGGCTCGGCAACTCCAGACCAAGCTGGGATGTCGTTGATGAATTCGGTTTCAATCCATCGGGTGTAAATGCCAAATTTGCCGGTGTTCTGGTCACCGATGAAGGCTGGATCGTTGACAATTTTTCGGTGGAAAGGCAGCACGGTAGGCAAACCGGCAACCTCCATCTCGGCAAGCGCACGACGTGAACGAGCCAATGCCTCTTCACGAGTTGCGCCGGTCACAATTAGCTTGGCAACCATCGAGTCAAATGAACCAGAGATCACATCGCCTGATTCGACACCGGTGTCGACACGCACGCCCGGGCCCGATGGAGCCTTGAAAACGTGCACCGGTCCAGGAGCCGGCATGAAGTTACGGCCGGCGTCTTCGCCATTAATGCGGAACTCGAAGGAGTGACCCTTGACGATTGGGTCTGGATAATCCAAGACGCCACCTTCGGCCAGACGGAACTGTTCACGCACTAGGTCGATGCCGGTTACTTCCTCAGAAACCGGGTGTTCGACCTGGAGTCGGGTGTTTACTTCGAGGAATGAAATCGTGCCATCCTGGGCAACGAGGAACTCACAGGTTCCGGCGCCCTGGTAGCCAACTTCTTTCAAAATTGCTTTTGATGATTCGTAAAGGCGACGGACCTGATCTGCCGATAGGAAAGGAGCAGGGGCTTCCTCAACGAGTTTTTGGTGACGGCGCTGAAGCGAGCAGTCGCGGGTTGAAACAACCACAACGTTGCCGTAGGCATCGGCCAGACACTGGGTTTCAACGTGACGTGGCTTCTCAAGGTATTTCTCAACAAAACATTCGCCACGGCCAAAGGCGGCAATCGCTTCTCTGGTTGCCGATTCAAAAAGCTCGGCTACTTCTTCGGTCTTGTATGCCACCTTGATGCCACGGCCACCGCCACCAAACGCTGCCTTGATGGCAACTGGAAGACCGTGCTGGGCTACGAAATCTAGAACCTCTGCCGCGCCCGAAACCGGGTCAAGGGTTCCCGGGGCAAGTGGTGCACCGGCGCGTTCGGCAACGTGGCGAGCCGAAACTTTGTCACCGAGCTGCTCGATGGCCTTCGGCGATGGGCCGATCCAAATCAAACCTGCCTCGATAACCTTGGTTGCAAATTCGGCGTTTTCGGCCAGGAAGCCGTAGCCCGGGTGAACCGCGTCTGCGCCGGATTTCTGGGCCACGCCCAGAATCTTCTCAATTACCAGGTAGGTCTCTGGCCCGGTGGTGCCGTGCAGCGCATAGGCCTCATCGGCGAGTTTGACGTGCATGGCATCGCGGTCTTGGTCGGCATAAACGGCAACCGACAAAATGCCGGCATCCTTGGCCGCCCGCGCAATGCGAACGGCAATTTCGCCGCGGTTTGCGATCAGGACCTTGGTGATTTTTCTAGATGCAGTCATAAACCCAAGCCTATTGACAAATTAGGCCGATTTATTGGCGCGAAATCACAAAAAAATCACGAATCTGCTGTGAAGAACGCCAATTTACTTCAAATTCCACAGGTCGGTGTATTCAACGCCAAGCGCACGAACCAGCTCCCTGAGGGTTGGCAACGATAAGCCAATCACGGTGTGCGCATCGCCCTCAATAGACTTTAAAAATGCGCCACCGAGGCCATCGATGGTGAAGGCGCCGGCAACTTGAAGCGGTTCTTTGGTGGCAACATAGGCGTCTATTTCGCGCTCGGTGATGTTGGCAAAATTCACCACGGCAACCGACACATGGCCTTTGGCCGGGGGAGTGACACCCGGTCGCGGGTCTCGGTTGTCGATGACCCAATGCCCAGAATATAGGCGGCCAGACTTGCCGCGCATCGCTAACCAACGTTGACGAGCCACCTCTGCTTCGTGCGGCTTACCCAAAGCCTCGCCATCAAACTCAAGCGATGAATCGCAGCCGATAATTATCCCGCCTTGGGCATCTGGATGATTGACCACTGCCTCAGCTTTGGCCTGGGCCAAAGCATGCACCATTTGGGCGGTGTTGGTAATCAGACCAGCCGCGGTCGCTCTTTCGGCGACGGCGTCCTCGTCAACCCCGGGTGCAATTGTGGTTGGCTCGATGCCGCCTGCTCGAAGCAGAGCTAAGCGTGCGGGTGAGGTGGAAGCAAGAATTAGTCGGGTCACCAGTTCATTGTGTCAGAGGAGCCCCCGCTTGATGTCTGGTTGGCAAGGTAACCTTGCAAGGTGAGTAAAACAACGAACTGGGTCGGCCAGAATCTAGAACTAACCATTGAGAAGGTAGCCCACGGCGGCGTCTTTGTTGCCCGCCACGATGGCCGAGTGGTGTTCGTTTCACACGTGCTTCCTGGCGAAAAGGTTTTGGCCAGGGTCTATGAAGACCGTGGCGGTTCTTTCTGTCGCGCCGAGCCAATCCAAATTCTCGAACCATCGGGTGACCGCGTGCCTCAGGTATGGAAGCAGGCTGGCCCAACCGGTGCTGGCGGAGCCGAATTCGGTCACATCAAACTTGCCCGTCAACGCGAGCTCAAAGCCGATGTGCTTGAAGAGGCTCTAGAGCGCATGGCGGGAATCAAGCTTCGCCCTCAGGTTGAGGCCGCCCCGGGTGACGATGAGGCAAATGGTCTTGGTTACCGCACGCGAATGCAATTGCACGTTGATGAAGCCGGCACAGTTGGCCCATACCGTGAGCGTAGCCACGAGGTAATTAAGGTCAAAGACCTTCCCCTTGCAGTCGAAGACCTTCGCGAGCTGGAGATGCACAACAAGAACTTCCAAAATGTGAAAAAGATTGAATTGGCGGCTTCTAGCACCGGCCAAGTTCAGTGGAAGATTGACAATAAGTTGAAGGGTGACGAGCGCCTAGTTGAGCGCGTCGCTGGCCGCACTTTCCGCATTAGCGGCGGCGGTTTCTGGCAGGTTCACAAAAAAGCAGCCGAGGTCCTTTCCGGCGCTGTGATCGACATGGTTTCGGCAGTAGGCATCGATAAGGAGGCAGACAACCTCGACCTCTACGGTGGCGTCGGCCTCTTCTCTGGCGCACTGGCCGCCAAATTTGGCAGCGATCTTCGCATCACCTCGGTTGAATCATTCCGCCAGGCAACCGATGATGCAACTTTGAATCTTTCCGATTTGACTCGCGCCAAGGCCGTTTGTGCCCCGGTAGAACGATTCTTGAACGAGCGCGTTGGCAATCTGGATAAGGGTGGCAAGACTGCCAGCCCGCGCAATGCCACGATTGTGCTAGACCCGCCTCGCGCCGGCGCAGGAGCAAAGGTTGTTGGTCAAATTCTGGCAATTCAGCCAAAGCACATCGTTTATGTTGCGTGTGACCCAATTGCTCTTGCCCGAGACCTCAAGCCGCTGATTGAAGGCGGTTATGAGCTGAAGACCCTCCGAGCCTTCGACCTTTTCCCGCACACTCACCACGTTGAAGCCGTAGCAAGTCTGGTGCGCAAGTAGTCAAATGAACGAGCTGCCGCACCTCAATCTTGAGGAACCAATCACCGTCGCGATCGTTGATGATCACGATGCGGTTCGCTTTGGCCTCAAGGGCGCTTGTGAGGAGGCCGGCTTTAAATTTGTCGGTGGTGCCGGCACCGTTTCAGAACTTTTGCAGCAGCGAAAGCCCCTCGACTGCGATGTCGTGGTTTTGGATTTGTCTCTGGCAGATGGTTCGCAGGTTGAGAATAACGTGCGGTCGATTATCGAGGCAGGTTCACAGGTCTTGGTTTTCAGCATCGCCGATAAGGCGGTCTTGGTTTCGGCGGCGCTGCGTGCCGGTGCGGCCGGAGTTGTGAAGAAATCACAAACCATGGCCGAGCTCCTAAAAAATATTCAGCTCGTGGCCAACGGTGTTTATGTAAACAGCCCGGAGGCGGCGGCTGCAATTGATGCCGACTCGCACTTTAAAGAACAGGCAAATCTTTCTCCCCGAGAACGACAAGTCCTGGCACTGTACGCTTCGGGCTTTGCCCTGAAACAGGTTGCTTTTGAACTAGGCGTTGGCTACAGCACGGTCAAGGAACACATCGACCGGGTGAGAAGCAAGTATTCGGGCATTGGCCGGCCGGCCGGAACCAAGACGGAGCTTTACCTTCGTGCAGTTGAAGACGGGTTAATCGATGGCGAATCTCTTTAGCCGGCTTCGCTTACATCGCTTCTATGCCGAGGCAAGCTCGGAGGGCTACGCGGTTGGTCGGGTAAACACCCTGCTGGCCAGAATATTTGCCGCCGGTGGTTTAGCCGTCGGCCTTCAAATGCTGCTCAACGCCTGGTCGCAGCGCGACATGTTGATCCCGATTTGGTTTTGGCCAGGTTTCATAATGGTTGCAGCCGGCCAACTTGGCATGCTTTACGCCGCTTTCTTTTCGGGCAAAAATGTTTTCTGGCAGCGATGGTATGCCCGCTCGATTGAAGCGGTAATCGTCACCTGGTTTCTCGCTGTCCCGCCCGGCACGCATTTACCCGAAGGCCTCTATCCCTGGGCTTGGTGGGGTGTTGGTCTAGCCGGGGTCGCAGCCTTTGCGGGTCTGCCACCGATGCGTGCTCTGGTTTTCTTGGTTGCATTGAATCTCTTCTGGTTCATCGCCCGGTTCTTCCCCGAGTACGGCGGAGTCGGCCTCTGGCTGAACGTTCAAGACACTCTGCTCACATTCCTGTTTTCCGGTCTCTCCAGTGCGCTAATTCTGGTTACCAGATACGAAGCCTCACGCGTGGACCTGGCATCAGCCAGAAAAATCGCAGCCGCAGCCGATCAAGCTCGGGTTGAAACCGAAATCCGAGAGAAATCGAGACTCGGCGCGCTGGTTCATGACAAGGTTCTCACCGCGCTGCTGTTGGCGGCGAAGGCCACAACTCCCGAAGAAAAGGCTGCTGCCAGTGACCTTGCAATCACCGCAATCACAAAACTAAACGAACCGGCTCGTTCCACCGATGGTGCCCTGATCAGTGGAGGGAGTTTCTTTGAGGCACTCTCCAAAATCGCGCTCGGGCAAGACCCCTCAATTAGAGTTTCTAAATCGGAAAACGAATCAATTGAATTACCTGACAACGTTGGTGCCGCACTAACCGAAGCCGTGCTTCAAGCGATTATCAATTCGCAGCAGCACGCGGGCTCTTGGGCGGTTCGTGAATTGCATCTTAAGAGCAATTCACACGGCATAAAAATTGTGATTAAGGACAATGGCCGAGGGTTCAGAATGTCTCGTGTTCCAAAGAATCGATTCGGTATCAGAGTTTCAATCATTGAACGAGTTCAGGCTGCCGGCGGGCGAGTATTCATCGACAGCAGGCCAGGGTCTGGCACCAACATCATCATCGAATGGGGTGGAGTGCAATGATTTGGAAAGTTCCCACCTGGGTTCTCAGCGTTGTCGGAATCACCTTCGGGTTGCTCCATGCAGTTTTTGGAATTCTTTGGATTCGCGCGAATGGTCGCCCGGAACTAGTCATCTTCAGCCTCGGCCTCTATCTGCTGGCATTGATTCCTTCCGGAATCGTTCGTGGTAGCCGCGAGCTGCCGATTTGGCAGACCTGGCTTAACGCCGTCATTTGTGCGGTTATACCGATAGCCATCAACAGCAATCTCGACCCGATGCACCTTGGCGACTATGCCACCTGGTATGTCTTGGGCATCGGCACAATTCTTGGCATAACCGCGGTTCGTGGCCGGAGATTATTTGCCTGGGTGGGTTTTGTAATCCTCGTGGCCGAAATTGCGGTTTGGGGTGGAGTCGGAAGTCTCGCTTCAACTGGGCTGCCCGGGGTGCTTTCGCTAGTGATCACCGGTCACGCTGTTTCTAAAGGCGTTGAAAGTGCAGTCAAAGCGGCGCGTGAACTGAATCTGCGTGCCGCCGCTCTAGCCGCCGAGACCGCCGCTGTCGAAACCGCCGGCAGGGTTAGGGCTACGCTGCTTGAGAAAACCTTGCGAAGTGCATTGCCATCGCTGAGTCTGATTGCAGCCCTTGGCGGCGACCTAAATGAATCTCAGCGAAAAGAAGCATTGCTTCTTGAAGCAGGACTTCGCGATGAAATTCGCGGCGCAGCGCTTCTGAACGATCAAATGCGAGCGGCCATCAGCCAAGCTCGAAAGCGCGGAGTTGAAGTGTTGGTGCTCGACGAGGGCGGGCTAGACGGATTGGCCGAGACCGAAATTTCTGGCCTGTTAGCCAAAGCTGCCGAAAGCATCGAGGGGGTTTGCGAGGGTCGACTCACCATCCGAGCTCCTAAGGGTGAGCGATGGCGAATTACAGTGGCGGCGGTTAGGGCTGGCCAATCTCAACCAGATCTCTGGCTGAAATTGGGCGAAACAGCAAACTTGCCAGCTGGCAACTAGAAGCAAGTAGCTGGAAACTAGCGACTTAAATGCGAAAGGTGGTTCCGTAGAACCACCTTCACAATTCCCCATGAGCCCTCGCCGATTCTCATCGACTAATTCTCTCCCCAGGTTGTTTGCCGTCTCCCTTTATTACCTAGCAAACTTCCTTCTTCAAGTATGACTTTGTGCGCTAATCCGAACCACCAAATCCGTATCCCCTTTTTAGGGGATAAGAAGTAACAAACAGGTAAACGCGCTAATTGGAATTAGTTCAAACCGGCGCGGAATGCGCCGCGCCACTGGCCTGAGCCAGGCACAATCTGGGGCCTTAAGACTGCTGCGTTTCGAGACCAGCTCGATTTGAGCGGGCGCTCAAAACCGGTTGCCGCCGCTTCTTCCTCGGCATGAGCCGCAGCTAAAACAGCGATCACAGTGGCCAATTCCTCTGGGGTAGGCGCACCTCGCACCACCCTCAGGGCATCCTGAAGGGACTGTTCTTGGCTCGCTTCGGCCTCGTGTTTGCCAGCCATTAAAGTGGAATGTTTCCGTGCTTCTTAGGCGGCACACTTGAGCGCTTGGTGCGCAGTGCGCGAAGCGCCTTGATGACCTGGATGCGGGTTGCGGCCGGCTCGATGATGCCATCAAGTTCACCGCGTTCGGCAGCCAGGAATGGGCTTGCCACGTTGTAGGTGTACTCGGCGGCCAGGCGGGCGCGAACTGCGGCAACGTCCTGGCCTGAGTCTTCCGCAGCCTTGATCTCGTTGCGGTAAAGAATGTTGATTGCACCCTGCCCACCCATAACTGCGATTTCGGCAGTCGGCCAGGCTAGGTTGATGTCGGCGCCGAGTTGCTTCGAGCCCATCACAATGTAGGCGCCTCCATAGGCCTTGCGGGTGATGACGGTAACGAGCGGGACGGTCGCTTCGGCATAGGCGTAAAGCAATTTAGCACCGCGGCGAATTACGCCGGCCCACTCCTGATCGGTGCCAGGAAGGTAACCGGGAACGTCAACCAAAGTAAGAATTGGAATCGAGAAGGCGTCACAGAATCGCACGAATCGAGCCGCCTTTTCACCGGCTTCGATGTTTAGGGTGCCGGCCATTTGCTGTGGCTGGTTGGCGATGATGCCAACGCTGCGGCCATCGATGCGGGCGAAGCCAATCAAGATGTTCGGCGCGAAGAGCGGCTGCACTTCCAGGAATTCGTGACCATCCACGATCGACTCAATTACCGAGCGCATGTCGTATGGCTGGTTTGGTGAGTCAGGGATGATGGTGTTTAGCTTCTGGTCTTCATCGGTGATCTCAAGCTCACCTTCGGCCGCATAAACCACGGTCTCAGAGAGGTTGTTTTCTGGAAGGTAGCTCAGGAGCGAGCGAGCGTAGTCAATCGCGTCGACCTCATCATCGGCTAGATAGTGGGCAACACCCGAGGTCTGGTTGTGGGTGCGAGCACCGCCGAGCTCTTCCATGCCAACGTCTTCGCCGGTAACCGCCTTGATCACATCTGGCCCGGTGACGAACATGTTTGAGGTCTTGTCCACCATGATCACAAAATCGGTGAGTGCCGGTGAATAGACCGCACCACCGGCGGCTGGGCCCATGATGATTGAAATCTGAGGGATGACGCCCGAGGCCATGGTGTTGCGCTTGAAAATTTCTCCATACTTACCCAGGGCAACAACACCCTCTTGGATGCGGGCTCCGCCGGAATCGAGCATGCCAATGATTGGCACACCGGTCGCGATGGCAAGGTCCATCACCTTGATGATTTTGTTTCCGGCAGCCTCACCGAGAGAGCCACCAAAGATGGTGAAGTCTTGTGAGAATAGGGCAACCTGGCGACCGTGAATGGTTCCAACGCCGGTGACCACTGCGTCGCCGTAGGGGCGGTTCTTATCCATGCCGAATGCGGTTGAACGGTGGCGAACGAACTCATCGAGTTCAACAAACGAACCTGGGTCAAGCAGCATCTCAATGCGCTCGCGGGCGGTTTTCTTGCCCTTCGCATGCTGCTTGGCGATTGCCGCCTCGCCACTAGCGTGCACGGCCTCGTGATAGCGGTTGCGCATATCTTCGAGCTTGCCCGCGGTGGTGGCAATGTCTGGGTTCAGACGAATAGCGGTGGTGTAGGTCATTTCATCAGCCATGAACACCACTCTATCCAGCGGATCGGTCAATATCGTTGAAGGTTTGTCACTATGAACCGGCAAAACCGCTGTCGATAACCTACAGAATGCCGAGTAATCGGCCTAAACGGTTAGCCTTAAGTTCATGAATTTCCCGCTCAGCAGTGCACTGGTCAATCACCTCGAGTATGTGACCAGCACCGGCTCAACGAATACCGATTTAATTGCAGCCGCGAAGGACCGACCAGACCTTTCGGTGCTGGTTTCGGGTTTTCAATCGGCGGGGCGTGGCCGCTCTGGCCGCGAGTGGCTGGCTCCCGAGGGGAGTTCACTGTTTGCCTCGGTCCTGTTGCGGCCAACCAATTTGGCCAAATTTCATCCGGGCGCTTTTGGTTGGTTACCGCTGATGGCGGGCTTGGCCATGGCTCGCGCGGTGAGCCAGTTTTTGCCGGACGAAGAAGTTTCGGTGAAGTGGCCCAACGATGTCTTGGTCGCCGAGCACAAGATTTCGGGCGTGCTCACTGAGTTGCTTCCCGACCTCTCTGGAGTGGTAATTGGCACCGGCTTGAATCTCAAGCAGACCGCCGGGGAGTTGCCGATTGAGACCGCCACCTCACTGGCGATCGAACTAAAAAAACAAGGGGAGAACATCAACCCGCCTTCGGTGGATGAAATCCTTGCGGCCTACCTTGGTGAACTTCGGGCACTTTATTCGGCTTTCATTGCCAGCGGGGGAGACGCAGAAGTTAGCGGCCTTCGAGCATCGGTGCTCGACCGTTGTGGTTCGATTGGTCGCCGAGTTCGGGCAATCATGCCTGGCGATCAGGAAATTCTTGGTGTTGCGGTGGGCATCGATGAGACCGGTCGAATTCTGATTCAGCCGGATGGAGCGCGCGAACTTTTTGCAGTCTCGGCCGGTGACATCATTCACCTTCGACACGGATAGCCGAGCCATCTCGACACTATGAACGAGAATTGACCGGTGAGCAAGAATTTCATCGAGAACCGCCGAGTTGGCCGTGTTCGCGCTAGCGGCGCCAAGTTGATCCTGCCTTTTTTAGCCCTGGCAATTGCCGCATTTGCAGTGTCGTTTTATAGCGGTCGCTTGCCCGAACCTTGGATGGAGACCACCCTGTATGCGGTGGCTGGAGTCGTCGCACTTTTGTTTTGGCTCGTACCGCTGCTGCGCTATTTGAGCGCCTACGTGGATATTTACACCACACGAATTCTCAGCCGTTCAGGGCTATTTGGCCAGCACCGCGCCGAGGCTAACTATTCACAGGTATCGGGCGTTGAAAAAGGCAAGCGTGGGCGAATCATCTTGAATATCAAGAACGATGATGACATCGAGCTGCCGGCTTTGCCCCGGCGAAAGCAAATCATGGCCGTGCTTGAGCGTCTCATCGCTGAGGTCTAGTCACCAAAGCCCGCCTGGCTTGCTTTAAACTGGAGGCAGGCGAATAAAGGATTGATTAGATGGTTTCAGTTGGCGTAATTGGTGGCGGGCAACTGGCTCGAATGATGACGCCACCGGCAATCAATCTAGGTCTAGAAATCAAAGTGTTAGCCGAGGCTGCCGGATCATCGGCTGCGATGGCAACCACACAGGTCGGCGACTACACCCACCTCGACGTGGTTCGCGAATTTGCCAAGACTGTTGATGTAATCACTTTTGATCACGAGCACGTGCCACTTCCGGTGCTTGAGGCACTCGAAGCCGAAGGTGTTCGAGTGAACCCGCCAAGCCGAGCGCTGGCCTTTGCCCAAAATAAATTGAAGATGCGCAAGCGCCTTGGCGCCCTAGGTTTACCGATGCCTGCCTGGGCCGAGATCCAAGATGCCGATTCACTGCAGATTTTCATCGATGCTCACGGTGGTGAGGCAATCCTAAAGACCCCGATTGGCGGCTATGACGGTAAGGGGGTTCGAGTCGTTCGCTCTAGTGACGACGCCACCGATTGGCTGGCCAACCTGGACCAGTATGGCGGCAGCCTTTTGGCCGAGGAGAAGGTCGACTTTGTTCGAGAGCTTGCCCAGCTAAGCGCCCGACGCCCAAGTGGTGAATTCAAAGCTTGGCCGCTAGTTCAGACCATTCAAGAAAACGGCGTTTGCTCAGTTGTCCTAGCACCGGCCCCAGCGGCAAGCGATGAGGTTCTGGCTCGAACCGCGGATATCGCTCGTGCGGTGGCCGATGGGCTTGAGGTTACTGGAGTCCTAGCGGTAGAGATGTTTGAAGCCCGCGATGGGCGCATCTTGATTAACGAGTTGGCTATGCGCCCGCACAATTCGGGCCACTTCAGCATCGAAGGCTCGGTCACTAGCCAGTTTGAACAGCACCTTCGCGCTGTTCTGGACCTACCACTTGGTTCAACCGAGCCGACCGGTGCTCACGCGGTGATGGTCAACCTGCTCGGTGTCGACGATCAAAATGATTTCGTTGGCGCCTATGAAAACGCACTGGCCAACCACCCAACCGCCAAGATTCACACCTATGGCAAGGGCCCTCGCGCCGGGCGCAAAATGGGTCACGTGACCGTGGTTTCTGAAAATGAAGCCGTCGCGCTCGCCGAAGCCAAGGGCGCTGCTGCCGTTTTGCTACGCGGATAAGGGCCTACCCTTCGGTAAAATTGAGGGGTTGTCTGATTTGAAGGAGCCCAAAATGTCAAAGCCAATTGTCGGTGTAGTCATGGGTTCAGACTCAGACTGGTCAGTTATGTCTGACGCGGCTCAGGTCTTGAAAGAATTCGGGATTGAGTATGAAGTTGAGGTTCTCTCGGCTCACCGCACCCCAGAGCGAATGATTGAGTGGGGCAAGGCCGCAGCTGGCCGCGGGCTCAAGGTAATCATCGCCGGTGCCGGTGGTGCCGCGCACCTGCCAGGAATGCTTGCCTCGGTCACCACTCTTCCAGTCATCGGTGTGCCGGTTGCTCTGGCAAAACTTGATGGAATGGATTCGCTGCTTTCGATCGTTCAGATGCCGGCAGGCATCCCGGTTGCAACCGTTTCAATTAATGGTGCCAAGAATGCCGGCATCCTCGCAGCGCGAATTATTGGCTCTTCAGACGCCTCAATTTCTGCAGCGATGTTGGCCTATGGCGAATCCCTCAAGGCCCAGGTCGCTGAGAAGAATGCGAAGCTAAAATCACAAATTTAGGTCCTTTCCGCAGGGTCGATCGCGTCACCCCGGAGCAGTTAAACAAGCGCGCCTGGTGGCTAATTGGCCTCAATCTACTTATCCCAGGCTCGGTTCAATTGCTTGCCGGCAACCGCAAATTTGCGCGCGTGGGCATCACCGCGACCCTGGGTTTCTGGGCGCTGATGATCATCCTTTTGGGCCTTGGTTTAATTCACAAGAGCTGGCTAATCAGCCTGGTCTCACAGCCAATCATCGATGGTGTTTTGGCGGTTTTACTTTTTGGTTATGCAATTTTGTTTGCGATTTTGAGCCTGGACACCCTGCGGCTCATGCAACTTGGTCGGCTTTATAACCGCGAGCGATGGGTTGCCTTCACCGCGATCGTCTTAGCGGGAGTTTTGGGAACCTCTGCGATCTCATATGCCGGAAACCTGGCTGGAGTTTCAGCCGGCGCGTTGGGCACCATCTTCAATCAATCTGGAACCACGCAGCCGGTTGATGGCCGCTACAACATCTTGTTGCTCGGCGCAGACTCGGGCGCCGACCGCTTTGGAATTCGCCCAGACAGCATCTCGGTGATCAGCATCAATGCGACCACCGGCCAGGCAGTCAACATCGGCATTCCGCGCAATTTGCAGCACGTCAGTTTTGTTGCCGGTTCACCATTGCTCAAGGTTTATCCAAATGGTTGGAACTGCGGGGTCGAATGTCTCATCAACGCGATTTATAAAGACACCACCGATAACCATTCAGACCTCTACCCTGAGGCGGCAAAACATGGTTCAACGGCAGGTGTTGAGGCCACTCGTGAAGCGGTTGAATATGTCACCGGGCTGAAGATCCAGTCATACGTGATGGTTGACATGTCGGCCTTCGCCAGCCTGGTCGATGCCCTCGGTGGCATCAACATCGATGTGAAAGAGCGCCTGCCGATTGGTGGCCAAAAGCTTGACCTTTCTGACATCAAGGGCTGGATCGAGGTGGGCCCGCAGCACATGGATGGTTACCTTGCAATGTGGTACGCCCGCAGCCGACACAGCACCACCGACTATGACCGCATGCGCCGTCAGCGCGAAGTCGAAAATGAGATTCTTCACCAGTTCGACCCGGCCAATGTGCTCACTCGATTCCAGAGCATCGCTTCTGCGGGAACCAAGCTGGTTAAAACCGACATCCCGAATGGAATGTTGGCAACCTATGTTGAGCTGGCCACCAAGTTGAAGTCGATGAAAATGACTTCGCTGGAATTGGTGCCGCCAACCGTCGACGTGATTCACCCGAATTTTGATTCAATTCACCAGATGGTTCAAGCGGCATTCGCTGCCGAAACCAAGAACCAATAGCCTTCGCCTAAGGGGCTCGGATGAGCCTCGGCGGTAGACTTTCACTACTAACTAGACGAGCCGAAGGAGCCCGAATGAGTCTTGCCGACTACGCACGGGAACACGGCCTAAAGCGCGTTGGCGCTCGTCCGGCACTGCTTGAATACCTAGCCGAGGCTTGGAAGCGCCGCGATTTTGCCTACACAATGGCTCGCTATAACAGCGAGGCGGCAAATGCTCGAAACCGCCTCGGCCGCTGGTGGGTAGTCCTCATCCCAACCATGCAAGCTCTGGTTTATGGTTTGATCTTCGGTGTCTTGATGGGCTCAAGCCGCCCGGCAAATTACATCCCATTCTTGTTCACCGGTGTGTTCCTGTACGCATTTATCTCGGGCACCTTTGGTGCGGGCGCGGGTTCGGTCACCGGAAACCTTGGCCTGGTTCGTTCGCTTAGCTTCCCAAGAATGCTCTTGCCAATTCAGGCAACCATCCAGCAGATCTTTGCACTTTTGCCACAGCTGGTTTTGCTCTTGCTAACCTGGGTGGTTTTTGGCCAGCCAATCACCTGGGCTTGGCTTTACCTGATTCCGATTACCGTCTTGATGACCATGTTTAGCACCGGGCTTGCCCTGATTTCTGCACGTCTGACCGTGCACATTCAAGACCTAACCAAGCTGATTCCATTCGTGGTTCGAATCGTGTTCTACACCAGCGGTATTTTCTTCAACATGGAGCGCGTGCTTCGCGCCTATCCAATTGCCATGGAAATTGAAAAGTACAACCCGGTTTATATCTTTGTGAGCTTGGCCCGCGGGGCAGGAATTACCGGCTATTCGATGACCCCGTTCATGTGGTTGGCCGCCGTTGGTTGGGCAGTCGTAACACTCGCTCTTGGAATCGTATTTTTCTGGAAGGCGGAGGAGCGTTATGGCCGTGAAGACTAAAACCGTGACCCCGGCAACCGCAAAACGACCACGAAGTGAAAAACCAGTCGTAGTGGTCGATGACGTTCACATCATTTACAAGGTTTTTTCAAGCGGCCGCCGCGCCACCAAGGGTGCCACCACCGGCAGCCGCAAATTCTCGCGCAAGCTAGGTCTTCGTGAGGTCCACGCCGTCAAGGGTCTGAGCTTCACGGTTTATGAGGGCGAATCTGTTGGCATCATCGGCAGCAACGGCTCAGGCAAGTCAAGCCTGATGCGAGCAATTGCCGGCCTCACCCCAATCCAAGGTGGAGCGGTTTATGCCTCGGCAAAACCAGCCCTGCTCGGTGTTGGTGCGGTCTTGCTGCCAAACTTGTCGGGTGAAAAGAACATCCTCCTCGGTGGCTTGGCCATGGGCTTTGCGCGCAAAGAGATGCTTGAGAACGCTCAGGCCATCACCAAATTTGCCGGTCTCGAAGAGTTCATTGATCTGCCGATGCGCACCTATTCATCCGGTATGTCGGCTAGGTTGCGCTTCTCAATTGCCGCATCGCGTGACCACGACATTTTGATCATCGATGAGGCGCTAGCCGTTGGTGACCAAGAGTTCCGCAACCGCTCGGAAGCCCGAATGCGTGAGATGCGCGACAGCGCCGGAACCGTGTTTTTGGTTAGCCACAGTATGAAATCGATTCTCGACACTTGCACCAGAGTGATTTGGATTGAAAAGGGCGAGTTGATCATGGATGGCGAACCGCTGGAAGTCATCAACGCCTATAACGTGCACACCGGCTCAAACACGATCGATTAATCATGACCGGATCACACCCCGCGGTTACGGTAATCATGCCGGTGCTGAACGAAGAGTCGCACCTTGCGGCCTCTGTGCAAAGCATCCTCGATCAGGGCTATCCGGGGGAACTCGAAATCATAGTGGCCCTTGGCCCATCACACGATAAGACCAATCAGGTTGCCGCCGATTTAGCCAAAAAAGTGCCAAGTCTTCGGTTCATCGATAACCCTCGCGGACTAACCACAGTTGGCTTGAATCAAGCGATTGCCCAAGCCAAACACGACTTCATCGTTCGAGTGGATGCGCACAGCGAGCTCGCACCAAACTACATAGCCGACGGCATCCGAATTCTGCTCGAAGTAGACGCCGATCAACTTGGTGGCATCATGAATGCTCAGGGCAAGAGTTCATTTCAAAAGGCTGTCGCCTGGGCCTATAAGAGTCGCTTCGGAATCGGAGGCGCAAGTTATCACGTTGGTGGTCATGCCGGCCCAGCCGAAAGCGCCTACCTTGGAATTTTCAAAAAATCGGCCCTCGAACGCGTCGATGGTTACGACGAGGCAATCATCCGTGGCGAGGACTGGGACCTTGCCCAAAGAATCAAAAAAACTGGCGGCCTGGTCTGGTTCTCTCCTGAACTCAAGGTCACATATTGGCCACGCGGGCGGTTCACAAACCTTGCGAAACAGTTTTACTCAACAGGCATTTGGCGTGGAGATTTGACCCACCGAAACCTGCGCGGGGCCTCAGCCAGATACTTTGCACCGCCGATTCTGGTTATCGCTCTGCTCTGGGGTTTCATTTGGCTGTGCTTTGGCCGCATCATCGGCATCTTGCCATGGTCGCTTTATATTCTCGGCATTTTGTTCCTAGCCGTTACCGCAAACGGGCTCAGTTTGAAATCGAGAATTGCACTGATGATTGTTTTGCCAACCATGCATTTGAGCTGGGGGATTGGTTTCATCAAGGGCTACGCCGCCGGTGCTGGAATGACCATCGATAAGAGCCGCACCTCAACTAAGGCAGCCGGCAAATGAGTGCCCCAAGCCCGAAGAAGTCAGCCCTCAAGCGACTGGCCAAATTGAAAAAATTCGCACCGATGCGGCTGGCCGGTGCTGCCAGACGCAGGGCCGCGATAAAGCTTCGAGCTTTGCAATATCAATCTGATCGCAAGCGACCACTGGAACAAACCGTGTTGTTTGAATCTTTCCAAGGGAAAGTCATCGGCGACAGCCCATATGACATTTTCTTGGGATTGCAGTCGGCTCGCCCTGACCTTAAATTCATCTGGGTGACTGCACCGGCAACCCAAGCTCCGGCTGGCTCCAAGGGCGTGGCCTTTGGCTCACGCGAATATTTGCGAGCCCTGGCAACTTCAAAATACTTGGTCAACAACTCAAACTTCCCGCCATACTTTCGCAAAGCATCTGGCCAGATCTACCTGCAAACCTGGCACGGAACTCCTCTCAAGCGCCTCGGCCGCGACATCCTCAGCAACAACCTCACCAAGAGTTATCTCGACACCATGGACCGTGAGGCAAAGGCCTGGGATTACCTAATCTCACCAAACGGTTTCTGCACGGAGGTGTTTCCGAGTTGTTTTGGCTATGAAGGCAAAATCCTTGAGACCGGCTATCCGCGCAACGACAAACTCAGCCTGGCAACCGGGGTTGAGCGCCAGCGCATCCGTGAAGAAATTGGGGTCAGTGACCCATCTGTGACCTTGGTCTTGTATGCGCCAACCTGGCGAGACTATAGCCGCACGGCAACCGGAAATTGGCAGCCGGTGCTTTATCTGGATGAGAACCTGGCATTGCCCGAGGGGTTCAAAATGCTCTATCGCGGTCACAGCAACACTCACGAAGCTCACAAATCAAAAACCAGTGAAACCTTCATCGATGTCACCAGATACCCGAACATCACCGACCTATATCTGGCCGCAGATGCGCTGATCACCGACTATTCATCGGTGATGTTTGACTTCACGGTCACCGGTAAGCCAATTATGTTTTTGACCCCTGACCTAGAGCGTTACCGCTCAGAACGCGGCTTCTACTTCGACTTTGAAGCCGAGGCGCCTGGCCCGATCTTGAACACCGAGGCCGAGGTTTTGAAGGCACTGCAAAGTCTGGATGAAATCTCAAGGAACTACCAGACCAAATATAGAAATTGGCAGCTAAAGTTTGATGCACACGAGGATGGCCATGCCGCCTCTAGAGTCATCGCCGAGGTCTTTATGGAGGGCAAGTAAATGCGCTCAAGACTGACCGAAATTGCGCGCAAGACGTTGGCAACCGGCGCCATACCAGGCTTGAAATATGCAGCGATGCGTGCCCTTTGGCGGCTGAATTTCCAGGCCCGCCAGGTTGATGAAACCGCACCGAAGGTTACTTTGATTTTGCCGGTTTACAACGTTGAGCAATACCTTGAGGATTGCCTCCTGAGTATTTTTGCCCAGCGATGGCCGCACCTAGAAGTGATCGCGGTGAACGACGGGTCTACCGATTCTTCGCTCGAAATCCTTGAAGACTTCGCAGCCAAGACGCCGGAATTGCGCATCATCACCAAGGTAAACGCCGGGCTGGGTGCCGCCAGAAACACTGGGCTCGATGCGATTGAAGAAACCGATTATCTGATGTTCGCAGACTCGGATGACCTATTGCCTCTGGGGTCAATCGAAAGATTCGTGAGACAGGCCGAAGCTACAGGAAACCCGCTGGTGGTTGGCAAGACTCGCTGCTTTTATGGCGCCAGATATTTTGACCGTGCTTCGTCTGCGCCTCTTTTCGAACGCGATACCGAGTCGGCAACGGTTTCAGCTTTTCCCGAGGTCTTGGGTGATGTGACCGCTTGGAACAAAATCTTTGATTGGCAGTTCTGGCAGCAGCACAAGATGCGTTTTCCCGAGGGTGTCGCTTATGAGGATATGGCCTTGATGGCAAGCGCCTATTTGGCGGCCGGAAAGTTTGACCTGATTTCCGCTCCCTCATATTTCTGGCGAGTTCGTGCCGAGGGGGAGTCGCTCTCGCAGAGAAAGACAGAACTCAAGAGCCTGAACGATCGACTCAAGGCCAACACCAAAATCGCCAAGTATGTTCGCAAAGCGGTGGCCAAGGGCTTGATTGAACCGAGCGTTCAAAAGGCTTATACCCGCCATCTGATTGCCTTGGATTTTGAACTTTTTGCACCAGAGCTTGGCCGTGCCGACCAAGACTTTTTTGACGCGTATAAAGCGGCAGCAAATGCATTACTTTCTGAGGCCACCGGTGACGACTGGGCGGCATCAACTGGCAAATATCGCAAGGTGGTTTGGGCGGCTATGCATGGCTCGCGGGCTCAAACTCTGAAGATTCTAGGAGAGGTAACCCAATGAGAAACAGAAACATCGGTTTTGCAACCAAGATCGCGGCCGCATCGCTGATGGCAATTTCGCTTGCCGGTTGCTCAGTTCTGTATCCAAATTGGAACACCAGCCAGAAGCCAAGCGACTCGGGTGCGCCTACCCCCTCATCTTCAGCAACCGCCTCGGCAAGCCCAAGTGCCAGCCCAACGACAGCAAAGGTGAAGGCGCTTATTAACATCCTTGACTCCGGTGTCGACACCGCAGCGGCCAATGTTTATGTTGTTGCTGAAATCACCAACGTGGTTGAAGACGGCGGCCAATGCACGATGACCTTCATCGGTGCCGGCCAGACCAAAACGGTCACCGGAAAAGCTGAAATTAACGCCACCGACACCCAGTGCCACCCGTTGCAGATTCCACTCGCCGGCTTGCCAAAGGGCGCCGGCCTAGTCACGGTGACTTATAACTCAGCCACCCACACCGGCACTTCGGCGGCGATTGCGGTCACCATTCCTTGATGAAAAGCGGTCTGAACAAGCTGATTGGGCTCGCGGCATCTGTGCTGCTGGCCTTTATTGGCGTGACCGCTTTAGACGCAGGAACCCAATCCGCAACTGCCGCTGATGCAACTCGATTTGACCCGGGTTTGATCATCAGTGACAGCGTTTTCTATGACTTTGGCACCATGAAGGTCGCTGACATCCAGCGCTTTCTTGAGAGCAAGGTTCCAGTTTGTAAGGCCAAGGTGGGCGACCCAACCTGCCTGCGAAATTATGTAACTGATGAGACGGCAAAACCGGGTGAAGTTGGCAAGTGTGCTGCCATGGATGCCAAGCCGGCGCAGACTGCCGCTCAGATTATTTATGACGTGGCTCACGCCTGTGGAATCAACCCAAAGGTATTGATCGTTCTGCTTCAAAAAGAGCAGGGGTTGGTGCAGGCGGTAAACCCAACGGTTCGCAACTATAAGGCCGCCACCGGTTATGCCTGCCCCGATGTCGACCCCAACAACCAGTGCGGCAACGTTTTCGGTGGCCTTTTCAATCAGCTTTATAAGGCCGCCGGTCAGCTCCAGTGGTACGGCGACCCGGCAGGTTCGTTCACTTATTTGAAGGTGGGCAAGATAGCCAATATTCGCCTTAGCCCAACCGCGAGCTGTGGTAGCAAGCCGGTGCTAATTAAAAGCATCGCCACCACGGCCCTTTATTACTACACCCCTTACACGCCAAATGATGCCGCCATGAAGAACTTGTATGGCACCGGGGATAGCTGTAGCGCTTATGGAAACCGAAACTTCTGGCGCTTCTACACCGACTGGTTTGGTAGCACCATCGGTGGTGGATTCTTGCTCAAGAGTTCAACCAGCGGAACCTACCTGATTGTCGACAACAACAAATATTTGGTCTCCGACCCAGACCTTCTGGCGGCCATTTCACCACTTGGCCCGATTGGCACAATCTCGCCTGACTATCTAAATTCCTTCACCGATTCGGGAACCCTAACTCGAGTGGTGAAGGCCGTGACTGGCCAGTACTACTTCCTTGATGCAGGCAAGCGCTATTCATTCAGCAGCTGTGACCTGGTTGCACAGTTTGGCCTAAGTTGTTCAACCGCGGTTCAGTTGACCGCCTCACAACTTGCTGCCTTCGCCGATGGCGGCCCGGTCAGCACCTACCTCACCGGCGATGGCACCTCGACTTATCTAATCAAGGATGGCGCGAAGCACGAGATTCTCGACCAGGCCTCGGTTCAGGCAGCCGGTTTGGGTTTGCCAACCCTCAGCGCCCTGAGCATCGGTGCCCTGAAGGCCTTGCCTTGGGGTGCACCGATCGCAAAGAATAACTCGATATTTACCAACCGAACCAGCGGGGCCAAAGCCCTGATGGTTGGTGGCAAATACTATGAAATTGATCCAAAAACCGCTGCCGATATCGACTTCACGAAGTGGTTCGCATCCTCCGCCGGCACCCTATCTGCCGACGGTGTCTCAACCGTGAAGGCCACCTATCCGGTTCGAACCATCCTCGCGAGTTCAAGCGGCCAGGCCTACCTTCTGAGTGCCACCGGCAAGCGAAAAATCACGGATGCAACGGAGTTTGCCGCATTCGTGCCAACCGTGGCCGATGCTCTCCTTGACTCGATTGCAAACACCGATGATGAACCGCTCACTGGGCCGGTGCTGATTAAAACTCCAACCGATTCGGCAATCTACCTGGCTCGCGCGGGGGAGCGCCGGCTGACCCTTTCCGCCGCCGATCGCCTCAAATTCGGCTTGACCAATACTTTCGTCCAGACCGTGCCGGTCTCGGCCTACGAGCAAATCGCGCTGGGTCAGCCGGTGATCGCTCCCGGTGCCTATGTCAAAGCAAATAACGCCTCGGCCGCGTATTTGATCGATGGGTTTAATCGAGCCCTGCAAATTTCCACCGAAACCCAGGCAAAATCGATGGGTCTCACCAAAGTCAGAACTCTAAAGCCCGAATATCTCAAGGGCTATAACAAGAAGGCAAATGCCGACGGCCTCAAGTTTGGCTGTGACGGCGGTGTGATCATGCCTATTGCGGGCAAGTTCTACTCCATCGATGCTGTGGATGCCGCCAGTTACCCGGGTGCGATCACCAACCTAGATTCACTAACCTGCACCCAATTAATTAGAGCAAGCGTTCAGCTCGGCCGGTTCATCCGAACCCCTGACAAAGCGCTTTGGCTCATCGCTGGCGGCAAGAAGCGCCTCATTGCCACCACTGCCCAATACCTTGAGCTTAGGGGCGAGCGCTTCCCGCTGGTCGCGGTAGACAGCGCCTTCGCGCAGCGAATTCCAACCGGATTGAAAGCACCTAGCGTTCTCGGCGGCGTGGTGATTGGCCCGGGAACAGTTCCAACCGCAACTCCAACCCCAACTGCGACTCCAACTCCAACTCCAACGAAGTCGGCTTCGCCCTCCCCAACTCCAACCAAGTCTGCAACGCCGACTCCAACCCCGTCGCCAACCAAATCAACCACGGTGGTTTACTACATGGTGGTCTCCGGTGACACACTTACGAAGATCGCAACCAAGTTTGGGGTGACCCAGACCGCACTCATGTTGGCTAACAACATTACGAATGCGAATTCGATCCAAATCGGTCAAAAGCTCGTCATTCCATAGACTTGTCCCATGTCTAAACAGGTTGTCATTCTTGCCGCAGGTATGGGTACCCGCCTTGCCCGCCCGCTTCCAAAGCCACTAACCGAACTGCGCGATGGTCGTTCGATCATGAAGCAGCAGATGGATAACCTCGGCTTTGCCTTCGGCGACACCTATCGCGTCATGATTGTGGTCGGCTTCAAGCTCGAGGCAATTATCGAGAGATTTCCGGAAGCCACATTCGTTTACAACGAGTTTTATGACCAAACCAACACCTCCAAGAGTCTGCTGAAGGCACTGCGAGCATCTGGTGACGGTGGTGTGCTTTGGCTAAACGGTGACGTGGTTTTTGACCCTCAAGTTCTGGTTCGCATAACGGCTTCGATGGATGCCAACCAGTCATTCGTGGTGGTAAACACCGCCAAGGTTAGCGATGAAGAGGTTAAATACACTCTCGATGACAGCGGGTTCATCAACCAGCTTTCAAAACAGGTTCAGCCAGCACTTGGTGAAGCAGTTGGCATCAATTATGTTGCGGCTCAAGACAAGGCAGCGCTGATTGCCCGTTTGGCTCAGGTTGATGACCAGGATTACTTTGAACGAGGCATTGAATTGGCGATTGAACTCGATGGCCTAGAGTTTCAGGCCGTCGACATTAGCGATCTTTACGCTGTTGAAGTCGACTTCCCAGAAGACCTTGACCGAGCAAACGAGCTCTTTTAGGGCTTCGCCCCCGCGGCTCTAGGGTCTCTTCGGGCGCGCAGACTTTCACCGAGATAAGCACCAGCAGAACCCAGCCGATCTCAATTAGCATGCGGCTCTCGGTCAGGCTCCAAATTAGCAAACCTACAAAACTGAGCACCGGCCAAAGATAGAGCGCGCTGGTGTGACGAACAGCAAGGCGCCAAGAGCGCACAAACGTGTAGACAATCAAGGTCAGTAAGAGAATCAACCCAACGATTCCCAGCTGCATCCAGGTGTCTAGGTAGGCGTTATGCGCCTGGTAATAAGGGACCCGGTCAATCACCACCAAACCTTCGAAAGGCTTAACTCCTGGCACCCAGTTGCTGATCCAGCCCCAACCAAACCATGGCTTTTCGCCAATCATGTGCAACACAATCTTCCAGATTCCGCTGCGACCGGTCATGTCTGGGCTCTTGCCAAAGAATTCAAAGACCTGAGCGCGGAACATCAACACGAATACCGCTACCAGCCCGGCGCCGGCAAAGGCAAAGCGATAGTAGCGATGCCTGGTCTCACGATCTTTTCCCTCGGCCAGGATCGAAACAACCGCAACTACAGCCACGGCCACTAGGGCAAATTCGATTCCCGCTGATTTTGCTAAATATATGCAGAGTGCGCTGACCAAAAAGCTGGTTGCGCTAATCCAACGCTTGGCGCCGATGATCGCATATTCGACCGCGAAGGCAATCAGACCAAGCATTGCCGCGAACGCCAAGAGGTTTGAATTGCCAACGATGCCTTGGATTCGGATGCCTTCGAAAAGATGACCCTGGGTCCAGTAGTAGGCGGCAGCCGGAGGCCGGTTGCCCGAGTAATTCTTGAAAATTGGGGCAATCGGGCCATGCACTATTGCGGCCGCAACAAATTCAAAAATAAGCGAGGCGCCGAGAATAAACCGGATGACGTTGCCAAACACACGAAGCAGGTGGCGCCAGCTAAATCTGGCAACTAGAAACAGGGCACAAAGCGAAGTCAGAATTTGAGAGACCGTGGCTAGCCCAGACCAGAATGGGTAGGCCGACCAAATTGTGCTGGCCCCCATCCATATCAGAAGTGCGTAAAGCGGCCACGGCACCATTCGCAGGGTGGTCATCGGCTGGTTTCTAAAAAACATCGTCAGAGTGCTGACCCCGATGAAGGCGAGGACGACACCCCAGCCATACCAGCCGATTGAATAACGCACCGCGTCGCCGGCCATCAATGTGAAGATAGCGATTGATGCAACCCAGGTTTTGGCCCGGTAACCCTTTTCGCGCGTGTTGAAAACCACGCGAATCGGTTGCGTCAATGGGTTCATGCCGGCTCTCTAAATAAGGTGCGGTTTCTCAGTCTATTTTGACTTAGTTAGGCTAAGTTGCTTTTGTGGCTGTTCTATCGATGAGCGGTCTGATTGAAAGGGAACTTTAGTGATTTTTAAGATCACCAACTCACCGCGTGATTATGCGTGGGGTTCTCGCAATCTGATTTCTGATTACTTTGGCTCGCCGGCCACTGGCCTGCCGATGGCCGAAATTTGGTTTGGCACTCATCTGGGTTCGCCGGCTCGTTTGGTCGAGGAATCGATAACCTTGAGCGAGAAACTCGGCGGCAAGCAGCTGCCATTTCTGCTCAAGATCCTGGCGGCCGAAAGCCCGCTGTCAATTCAGGCTCACCCAAATGCGGCTCAGGCGGCAGAGGGTTATGCACTCGAGAATCAAGCCGGTATTGGGCTTAATTCGCCAAATCGAAACTACAAGGATGACCGGCACAAACCCGAGATGCTGGTGGCACTAACCGAATTTGAGGCGCTCTGCGGTTTCAAATCAGCCAAGCAAATAAGAAATCTGCTCGAGAGCATGCTTGACCCAGCCGAGGTCTCAGAGGGGCTCAAGAGCCTGGTAGGCCACTGGCTCGGGTTGTTCTCAACCGAAGACGGTCTGCACAAGTTATTCGTTGACATCATGGGACGCCGGGGGAATCTTGACGGCGTGAACGCGGAGTTAACCGAGATGGCTAACCTTTCGGCTCAGTTTGAGCTTGCCGCAAGGTTGAATATTCTTTACCCTGGCGACCCTGGGGTTATCCTCGCCCTTTTGATGAACCACGTTTGGCTTGAGCCGGGCGAGGCCATCTTCTTGCCGGCCGGCAACATCCATGCCTATTTGAGTGGTTTGGGTGTTGAGGTGATGGCTTCTTCAGACAATGTTTTGCGTGGCGGCCTCACTCAAAAGCACATCGATGTTGCCGAACTTGAAAAAGTTTTGAACTTTGACTCGGCCGAAGTGCCACTGGTGGCCACTAGAGAACTTGCCCAAGGTTTGGTCGAGTTCATCACGCCGGTGGATGACTTCATTCTTTATCGCGCGGAGCTAACCGGTTCGGTGGTTCTGGCAGACCTAAATATTCCCGGTGCCAGCATTGTGCTCTGCACCGCGGGCGAGGTGGCGCTTAGCAACAGTCTCGAAGAGCGAGTCGTTTTGCGCCGTGGCGAAGCGGCCTTCATCGGTGATGACGCCAAGAAATTCACTTTGGCGGGCAGCGGCTCGGCATTTATCGCCACCAGCGCCCTGGCCTAAATTACTTAACGGCCGCCCAGGCGCTTTCGATAATTTCGGCTAGCCCGCGCTTCGCTTTCCAGCCCAGTTCTTCTTCAATTCTTGACACGTTTGCGCACAGGCTTGGTGGGTCGCCGGCGCGGCGAGCCTGAATATCGATATCAAAATCAATCCCGGTGACCCGCTTGATTTCAGCCAGCACTTCAAAAACACTCGAGCCAGTTCCGGTGCCCACATTGAATGTCGAGAACTTTCGATCTTCGCGCTCCAGATAGTCCAGCGCGCTGAGGTGGGCTTCGGCTAGGTCATGCACGTGAACGTAGTCGCGGATGCAGCTTCCGTCGGCGGTTGGGTAATCGTCGCCAAAGACGATTGGCGCCTTGCCGGCCTTGAGAGCAGCAAAGACAATCGGCACCAGGTTCATAACCGCGGTGTCGGCAAGTTCGGGCCAGCCGGCTCCGGCGACATTGAAATAGCGCAGGTTGGCTGCACGAAGACCCCAGGCTCGCGAGGCGTTGGCGGTCATCCACTCACCAATCAGCTTGGTTTCGCCATACGGGTTAATTGGCTGGGCAATGGTTTCCTCGTTCACCGAGTCAACGTTTGGAATGCCATAGGTAGCAGCGCTGGATGAGAACACCAAGCGGTCGACACCGGTCTCGCGCATCGCGCTGAGCAGATTGGTCATGCCACCAATGTTTTGTTCGTAGTAGAACTCTGGGCGCTGAACCGAGACGCCGACCTGCTTCTGCGCGGCGAAGTGAATTACCGAGGTAACCTCGTGCTTTCGAATCGCTTCGGCAAGTGTTTCGGCTGCCCCGGGGGCAGAAACATCAAGGTTTAGAAACTGTGAGGTGCCGATGCGTTCTTTGATACCCGAGTCGAGGTCGTCGACAACTAAAACCGCATCGGAACGCTGATGTAACAATCGGACAACATGTGAACCGATGTAACCCGCACCGCCAGTAACTAAAACGCTCATGGACTCAAGAATAACGGGGTTTCTGGGCCAATTAACCGGAATAAAAACGGCACGCCCGGGGTTACAAGTCAACTTGACACAGACATAGTTACACCGGTGTAATTACTACCACGAAAGTATTTCGCAAACCTCGGCAGGGGGCCTCCTGGCGCCGATGGGTTTGAGATAAGGGTGAAAGTTATGGACAGTCGTAGTCGTGTGCCAGAGAACTGGTTTATCGATCCAATTCGACTTGGAGTGGCGGGGGCTTACTCAGATGGTGAAAGCGATCCACTAGCTTGGCAGGCAGACGCACTTTGTGCTCAGACTGACCCAGAGGCATTCTTCCCTGAGAAGGGTGGCTCAACTCGCGATGCCAAGCGCATTTGCAGCGGCTGCGATGTCAAGGCTCAGTGCCTCGACTATGCACTAGCAAATGACGAGCGCTTCGGCATCTGGGGCGGTCTTTCAGAGCGCGAGCGTCGCAAGCTCAAGAAGCGCGCTTAATCTCGGCCTAGCCGCCCGGCATGAACACCTTCGTTACCGCCGTCGTGGTCAGCCATGATGCCAATGAGTATTTTGCTGCGACGGCAAGCGCATTGCTTGACCAGACTCGCAGACCAGACCGCATCCTTGTCATAGACACGGGAACCAATAATTTTGCCGGCGATGCCGCGCGCGCTGCCGGCTTTGATCACATAAAAATTGCTAGCGATTCGAACCTTCAACAATCCGTTTCTGCGGCAATAGAGGGCAGCAATGTGCCGGGCCAATGGCTTTGGTTGTTGCATGACGACAGTGCACCAGAACCCACGGCTTTGGCCGAGATGCTTACCGCGGTCGAGCTTTCGCCATCGGTTGCGATTGTTGGCCCCAAACTTGTGCAGTGGGATGAAACGCGCCTAATTCGCCAGCTTGGGCTAACTCTCACCCCATTGGGAAATTTGATTTCGCCGATTGCGGGTCAATTTGATCAAGGGCAAAACGATGACCTTGACGATGTCTTAGCGGTTAGCACGGCAGCCATGTTGATCAAGGTCTCGGTTTTTGAAGAGCTCGGCGGTTTTGACCCGGCGGCACCTGCCTTGGCCTCTGACCTGGATCTTTCGGTTCGAGCCCGGCTGGCCGGCTACCGAGTAATCGTTGCCCCGAAAGCCAAGGTTCGCCATGCCGAGTTGTCGATGAATGGCAAACGCGAACGCAGATGGCTGGGCGCCTCGCCTAAAACCGCACTCCGCCGCGCCGCGGTCCACCTTCGCTTTGCTTATGCGCCTGCGATTTCGCTGTTCCTCTTTTGGTTCCTCCTGCCATTAATCGGGGTGTTGAGGGCAGTGGTTCAGGTTTCTCGAAAGCGCCCCGAACTTATTTGGGCCGAGCTCTCGGCAGCATTTTGGGGCTTCTTCACAGTTTTTGCCCGCTTAGGTTCCCGCAGACGTCGCCCGAAGGGTGCCCGAATTGGCGACCTCAAAGACCTACGCGCCAGTTGGTCTCAGGTCAGAAGCAATAATCGGGCAGTACGCGAGCGCGATGAATCGGCCGAAAATCTGAGCGCGTTTGAGCGTGGGGACATCGATGCGCTAAATGGCGGCAACCCAGGCGGGTTCTTCGCCACCGGCGGCTTCTGGTGGGCTCTTGGGCTACTAGCAGCCAGTTACCTTTGGTGGCCTCGCGACATTGCGTTGACCGGTGGCGGCGTGTTGCCGTTGAGTGATAGCTGGTGGCAGATTTTCACTCGCGCCGGTGCCAGCTATCAGCAAATCGGGCTCGGTTTTTTTGCCCCGAGCGACCCGTTTTCGTGGGTGCTTGCCTTGCTAGGGGGCCTTACCTTCTGGGCGCCTTCACTTTCGATTTCAATTTGGCTGCTAGTTCTAAAGCCCCTGGCCTTTATCGGGGCCTGGCACCTCGCTGCGCGACTAACCCGAGAGACCTGGTTGAAGGTTTTGGCCGGTTTGGCTTATGCGCTCTGGCCGGCTCTACAACTTTCCCAGAACGAAGCCCGACTGCCGACGCTGATTACCGCGGTGTTTTTACCCTGGTTGATTCTTGCCGTCTTAAGAGTTGCCAATCTCGGTGGCAACCGAATGAGTTCGGCACAATCTTGGACCTCGGTCGGCGTGGCCGGCCTGCTATTTGCCATCATCGGAGCCTCGACGCCAAACCTCCTGCCGTGGCTTTTGGTGGGTTTGGCATTTGTAGCGCTTGTTCGCCTGCGTCGCCTCGGTTATCTGATATGGGTCGCCTTACCTTTGGCGGCACTTTTCGCACCAACCGCCTTCTACTATGTGGTGGCCTTGGCGCATCCAATGGCTCTGCTGGGCGATCCCGGCTTGGCGCAGGCTTCAAAAACAGCACCATTTTTTGACCACTATGGATTGCTGACCGCAGCGCCGCTGGCTATCTTTGCCGCAGTCGCAATCCTCAGAAAAAGGGTTGGGCAGGCCTTTGTAATTTGGCTTTTTGTGATTCTCGCCTTGGTCTCGGCTTATTTGGTTTCCAATCTAAAGTTTCCGGCGGTTGGCGTTGGCCAAGCTGCCATTGAATCTGTCAACGGCTCACCGGCCGCACTTCTGATTGCGGTTGGCCTGGGTCTTGCCATGCTTTTGGTTATTGCGCTGGATGGAATCACTGCCAAGAGAGCGAAGCGCACGGTTGCCGCAATTGCCGTGACCCTGCTGATCGCGCCGAACCTTTCGCTTAGCCTTCTAAACGCTCCAATTGAAATTCCTGGCCTCGGTGAGCACCGGGCTCCATCGTTGAATTACAGCGATGGACGGGTTGTTCCTTCAATTGTTGCCGCCGAAGCCCAGCAAGGCTCGAGCCACAAACTTTTGGTGCTAACCCCAAGCGTTGATTCATCAGGTAAGCAAAGATTGGCCGCCGAGTTGGTGGCTGGTGATGGCGTTCACCTGGATGATGTGAGTTTGGCCTACCGGTTCTCGATTGCCAAAATAGCCAAGCAAAAATACGGCCAAATTGCCCAGTTGGTTGCCGACTTGGTTTCAGCCAATGGCACCAACCTGACCCAACCATTGCAGCAGCAGCAAATCAGCTATGTCCTGGTTCCACTTGGCGCCAGTTCATCTCTTGCCGAAATCGGCATTGCGTTGGATTCGGTTTCAGAGCTCGAACCGGTCGGTGTGACCGACTTTGGCCGGCTCTGGCGAGTTCGCGAGCCGAGCAAGTCCGCGTTAGTCGCACCATCATCACCTTGGTCAATTACCAAGGGTGTTCAACTGGCAATCTTGATTGGGTTTGGCCTGATGGCAATTCCAACGCGCTCAAATCGCCGGCGGGGTACTGAAGAAATCTTCATGGATGCAGCGGAGGATGCCCAGTGATCAAACGCATAATTGCACTGATTGTGACCGCCGCTGCGATTCTCGGTTTGGCTTGGTTTGCGCCAAAGTTCACCATCCTGGTTGGTGACTTGCCGCAAGCCTCGATGCTCAAGGTAAAGGCCCAGGACCTATCGCTGGTTTGCCCGGGTGGGGTCTACCGAACTGGTGGAACCAGTGGTACCAAAGTCGGAAGTTTTGAACCGGTTGGCAACCCCGAAATAAATAGCAATTTTGGTGGGCCGGCCGGCACATCGATGGTCATTTCGGGGGATCGCCTTACCGCTAGCGACCCAAACGGTATTGCTACCCAAAACTCTCTGCTGCTTAACGCCAACCAGATTCAGAGCGTCGCGAGCGATGGTCTTGGCGGTTTGACGGGAGCCGCCTGTCAGCGCCCAACCAACAGCATTTGGCTGGTTGGTGGCGACACCAGCACCGGACGTGAATCGCTGCTGATTCTGAAAAACACGGCGAAGGTAGATTCGACAGTCAACCTTGAAATCTTCAGCGAACGCGGCGCAGTTACCGGCTCTGGGCTAAGTGGAATTTCGGTTGCCGCGGGTAAAACCACGGTGGTGCCGATGGCCAGCTTTGTTCCGAAAACTGCAAGTTTCACCACTCACGTGGTTAGTCGCGGTGGATTGGTTGCGGCCTGGATCCAGCAGAAAACCATCCATGGACTAGCCACCGGAGGTGTGGACTATGTTTCCCCATCGGCCGACTTTGCCACCACCCAGGTGATTCCCGGCCTATTCATTCGAGGTTCTGCGGAGATTGCAAAACTTGCCGGCAACCCCGACTATTCGGACATCAAACCAACCCTGCGAATTTTTGTACCTGGTGCAAAACCGGCAACCTTCACCGCGCAGGTTTTGGGCTCGACTGCTAAAACCTTCGGCACTGTCGTTAGGCAAACGGTGGCTGGCGGAGCCACCGCCGATATCCCACTCAGCGGCCTGGCCGACGGTGACTTCGTGGTCATGATCAACTCCGACCAGCCGGTTGGTGCTTCCGTTCGAGTTCATCGTTTGGTTGGCAAAATGCTTGATTTTGCCTGGCTAAATTCGGCAACAGCGCAAACCGGAGAAGTCGGATTCTCTGTGCCAACCACTGGTATTTCAAAGCTAAGTTTGGCGAACCCCGCTAACTCACCGGTGGCGCTAAAACTAACTCAAGGTTCATCGGCGGTAAGCAATTTCAATATTCCAGCCGATGGCCAGCTGACCCTGAAGTTTGCCCCGGGCACCAAGATCAAGTTGGCCGCAGCCGGCCAAGCAATCTATGGCACGACGATAGTTGATTTAAACGGTTCGATTGCCGCAATCGGTCTAGTTGACTATCAAAACTCGAGCGGCCAAGTGGCCGTTATGGTTCGTTAGCGATAACGCTCGGGAACCAAGTCCCAGGGATCTTTGTCCAAAAGATGAGCCACCGCGGCGAAAACATACTCTTCAATGTGCATTCTCTCGTGGAGCGGGTCGGCTCTGCGGTGATGGCCGAGGCGTTCGATTGGCACCCGATAGAGATAGATGGTCATCTCACCTTTTTTAGTCGCCCAGCGGCGCACTCTCGCCGAGTCTTCATGGATGGCCGGAGCTTCCAGAACAACCCATTTCAAATCGGCAAGTTCAACCGGCCAGGCGGCTTGTAAAAATTCGCAGGTGGCCCGAACTATTTGGTTGAAGGCGTTCTGTCTTGTTTCACCATGGCGGTATAAATCGCTGAGCACCGGGCGGCGTATTCCGCGCCCGTGGCGGTCTCGAAACGCACCCCGAGAACTGCCTTGATTAGCCATGAGGCAAGTCTATTGATTGCCGGCGCTGGTAAACTTTGAACATAACTTTTTGAGAACGGAACGCATGAGCATCGATTGGGATTCACTGGTCAAGACCTATGACGTTAGGGGTTTGGTTGGCACCGCGCTAACCACCGAAATCGTCACAGCCTTGGCTGCTGGTTTTGTCGATGAGCTAGATGCCGCAGGCCAGGATGTAATCGTCGGCCACGATATGCGTGATTCATCACCTGAGTTTGCCGACGCGTTTGCAGTTGGCGCTCAGGCCAGGGGTGCAAACGTTATTTCAATCGGCCTTTGTTCCACCGATGAGTCTTATTTTGCCTCGGGTGTTTTCGATGCGCCGGCCGCCATGTTTACCGCCAGCCACAACCCGGCCGCCTATAACGGCATCAAGTTTTCGCGCGCTGGTGCTCGCGGCATCAGCGTCGACACCGGCTTGGCCGCAATCCGTGACCGCGCCAAGGTTTACCTTGCCAATGGCATTGATGAAGTCGCCGAGCCAGGAACCTTCCGCGAGGAACACATTTTGGTGCGCTATGCCAGCTACCTGCGTGAAATGGTAAACCTAGACTCCATTCGTCCACTCAGGGTTGTGGTTGACGCCGCCAACGGCATGGGCGGAATGACTGTGCCCGCCGTGCTTGGCACCGGAACCGACTTGCACAAATTGCCACTCGAAATCATTCCAATGTATTTCGAGCTCGACGGCACATTCCCAAACCACGAAGCAAACCCACTGGACCCAAAGAACCTGGTTGACCTGCAGCAGGCGGTTGTAGAACATGGCGCCGACATCGGCCTTGCCTTCGATGGTGACGCAGACCGCGTTTTCGTGATTGACGAAAATGGCGACCCGGTAAACCCATCAGCGGTGGCCGCGATCGTGGCACGTCGTGAAATCGCTCGTGAAAAGGCGAATAATCCGGGGGTTCCAATCACTGTCTTGCACAACCTGCTGACTTCAAAAATCGTTGAAGAAGTCATCGCTGCCGACGGCGCAAAGCCAGTAAAGACCCGAGTCGGCCACTCACTCATCAAGGACAAGATGGCTGAGACCAATGCAATTTTTGGTGGCGAGCACTCGGCTCACTACTACTTCAAAGACTTTTGGGGTGCCGATAACGGAATGTTAGCGGCCATGCACGTGTTGGCAGAGTTTGGTAGTCAGGAGCGACCGCTTTCTGAATTTGCCAAGCAATACAACCCTTATTACTTGAGCGGCGAGATCAACTCGACCGTCTCAGATGTCGCAGCCGCGAAGGCTCGGGTTCGTCAGGCTTTTGCCGAGCGAGCCACCTTCGATGAGTTTGACGGCATCACAGCGCAAGGCAAGCCTGCCGAAGCTGGCCAGTGGTGGTGGTTCAATGTTCGTTCATCGAACACCGAACCGTTGCTACGTCTAAACGTCGAAGCCTCGAACGAAGACGCCATGACCCAGATTCGCGATGAGGTTCTAACCCTCATCCAGCAGAAAGCCTAAACATGTCATCAACGCTCACCCCAACCGCTCTCAAAGCGGGCGACTTCAAAGTTGCCAACCTAAACCTGGCCGAAGCCGGCCGTCACCAGATTCGCCTTGCCGAAAACGAAATGCCGGGGCTTATGTCGCTTCGCGCCGAATTTGCCCAATCTCAGCCACTAAAGGGCGCTCGAATCACAGGTTCACTGCACATGACAGTGCAGACCGCGGTTCTCATTGAGACCTTGGTTGACCTCGGTGCCCAGGTTCGCTGGGCTTCGTGCAACATTTTTTCCACCCAGGATGAAGCCGCCGCTGCCGTTGTGGTTGGCCGCGATGGAACCGTTGACTCACCTAAGGGAACTCCGGTTTTTGCCTGGAAGGGTGAAACCCTAGAGGAATACTGGTGGTGCACCGACCGCATCTTCGACTGGTCGGCCGAGGCGGAAGCCGCCGCTGCCGATTATGTTGGCCCAAACATGATTCTTGATGACGGTGGCGACGCAACCCTTTTGGTTCACAAGGGCCGCGAATTCGAGCTTGCCGGTGCCGTTCCAGCAACCAAGCCAACCGACTCTGAAGAGTATGGCGTGATTCTCAATCTGCTTCGAGACAACCTAATCACCAACCCGGGCCGCTTCACCAAGATTGCCAGTGAAATTCAGGGTGTCACCGAAGAAACCACTACCGGTGTTCACCGTCTATACGAATTCTTCAAGCGCGGCGAACTTTTGTTCCCGGCTATCAACGTGAACGACTCGGTCACCAAATCAAAGTTTGACAACAAGTACGGCATCCGCCACTCGCTTCCAGACGGCATCAACCGTGCCACCGATGTGCTGATCGGTGGAAAGGTTGTCTTCGTAGCCGGCTATGGCGATGTCGGCAAGGGATCGGCCGAGGCTATGCGCGGCCAGGGCGCCCGCGTCATCGTGAGTGAAATTGACCCAATTTGCGCGCTTCAGGCGGCCATGGATGGTTTCCAAGTTGCCAAGCTCGAGTCGGTTATCGAGACGGTCGACATCTTTGTGACCGCCACCGGAAACCAGGGCATCATCACCCCTGAGCACATCCAGCAGATGAAGCACCTAGCCATCGTTGCCAACGTCGGTCACTTTGACGACGAGATTGACATGGCCGGCATCAACCGCATCCCTGGGGTTGAAAAGATTGAAATCAAGCCACAGGTGCACGAATGGCGCTTGCCAAATGGACGCTCGGTTTTGATTTTGAGCGAGGGCCGATTGATGAACCTTGGAAACGCCACCGGCCACCCGAGCTTTGTCATGAGCAACTCATTCGCCAACCAGGTTTTGGCGCAGATTGAGATTTTCACCAAGGGCAACGAGTATGAACTTGGCGTGCACATTTTGCCAAAGCACCTGGATGAGAAGGTGGCACGCTTGCACCTTGACGCTCTGGGTGTTGAACTGACAAAGTTGACTGCGGAACAGGCCAGCTACATCGGCGTTCCGGTGAGCGGCCCTTATAAGGTCGACCACTACCGCTACTAGAACCAAGCAAAAGAAGAATCGGAGCCCAGATGTCGCACAAGATTTTGGTTGTGGATGATGACAACGCCCTTCGCGAGATGGTGGGAATCGTTCTCGAATCAGAAGGATTCAGCGTTGCCTTTCATGACGCGGGTTCTGGAGCGCTTGAAAAATTCAACTCTGAGGCACCTGATCTGGTTCTTCTCGATGTGATGTTGCCGGGTAAAACCGGCATCGAGGTGTGCCGTGAAATTCGTGCAATCTCTGGAACCCCAATCATTATGTTGACCGCGAAGACCGAGAGCGATGATGTTGTTCTCGGTCTCGAGGCCGGCGCCGATGACTATGTGGTCAAGCCATTTGAGCCAGGTGTGCTAATCGCGCGCATTCGTGCGCGCTTGCGCCCGCTCGGTGGCGGCACCGAGGGAACCGTCAAAATCGGGCCATTGCTACTCGATATCGAAGGTCACGAAGTTCGTCGTGGCAGTGAGCGCATCTCACTTACCCCGCTCGAGTTCAGTTTGCTGTTGGCCTTGGCGCAGAAGCCGAACCTGGTCTTCAGCCGCGCAATGCTCCTTGAAAAAGTTTGGGGCTATCGCCACAATGACGACACCCGCTTAGTAAACGTTCACGTGCAGCGTTTGCGATCAAAAATCGAAGACGACCCAGACAACCCGAAGATTGTCACCACCGTTCGCGGCGTGGGCTACAAGGCTGGCCAGAGCTAAGTGCGGTTTCGTGGCGTCGCCTCTTGGGCGATAGGCCTTTTTCGGCGTTATCTTCAGGTTCGAGCGGTCTTCTCAACCGTCGTAATCTCGGGCGTCGCCTTGACCATCGTTGGTGGTTTTCTAAGCTACTCAATTGGCAACGGTCTCTATTCAACCCGCCAAACCCAGGTGCTGGCCGAGTCGGCTAGAGCCGTGGTTGAAGTTCAAAACACCTTTTCAGCATCGAGTGTGAGCAATGAGGTTGCGCTTCAGACCCTCATGAACACAATCGTGCCGAGCATCGAATCAACCGGCACCACAAACTCAAGGCGTGTAGCACTGCTGCGAAGCCCTGGCCAAGTCAGCAGCCAGGTGCTCCAGAGTCCAATCTCGGCAGACCTTGACACCAAAATCATTCCATCGATGTTGCGGGCCAAGGTTCGAAATTCAAATGGCAAGATGCTTTACCAGTCAATTTCAATTCCATTCAATGACACCGAGCACCCTGGAATCGTGGTCGGTGCGCCGATCCAAATTCCTCTAGCCGGAAACTACGAGCTTTATTTGGTCTTCGATCTAAACAGCGAACAGCAGACTCTAGATTTCGTGCAGCGCACGCTCTTCTTCGGCATGCTCATACTGTTGTTCATGATTGGTGCGATCAGCTTTTTCGTTACCGACTGGATTGTTCGACCGGTTCGACTTGCTGCCGAGGTTTCAGAGCAGTTGGCCGAGGGTGCGCTGGACCGTCGTTTGCCCGAGCGCGGCGAGGACATCATTGCGATTCTGGCTCGCTCTTTCAACCGAATGGCCCAATCACTGCAGAGCCAGATCACCCAGTTGGCCAGCCTCTCAAAAATGCAGCAACGATTCGTCTCGGATGTTTCTCACGAACTACGCACCCCTTTGACCACCATCAAGTTGGCCGGTGACATGATTTTTGCCGGTCGAGACACGCTATCGCCACCGGTCAAGCGTTCTGCCGAGCTGATGCACGATCAAATTGAAAGATTTGAGACCCTGCTAAATGACCTGCTAGAGATTTCGCGCTATGACGCCGGTGCGGTCATCGCCGACCTAGAAACTCAGGACATGCTGGGTGTGGTTGGCATGGCCATTGCCGGGCTAGAGCCGCTTGCCACCAAGAAGGGTTCCGAGATCAAAATCGACCTGCCAAATGGACCGGTCGAGGTTGAAATGGACAGCCGCCGCATTGAGCGCTTGCTGCGTAACCTTCTGGCCAATGCCATCGAACATGGTGAGGGTAAGCCAATCACCATCGCCGTGGGCATGAATGAAACCGCGGTAGCTGTTTCAGTCACCGATGAAGGAATTGGCATGACCCGAACCGAAGTCGACCGCGTTTTCGACCGTTTTTGGCGAGCTGACCCGGCCCGCAAGCGAACCACCGGAGGAACCGGATTGGGTCTGGCCATTTCGCTCGAAGACACTCACCTTCATGGGGGCTGGCTTCAGGTATGGGCTAAACCGCATGAAGGCGCCTGCTTCAGGTTGACTCTGCCAAGGCATGCCGGTGTTGCTTTCACCCAGTCACCGCTGCCGCTACCGCCCAAGCGACCAAAGAAAAAGGAGACGAACTAATGTCCTCTAATTTCAAGTCTTCGTTTGCTGGAAAAATAACTAAACTCGCTGCCGCAGCGCTAGCGCTGGTGACTTTGGCCGGTTGCGCACAGCTGCCTCGAAGCAGCGAAATTATGGTTGGCCCTGAAATTAAGGGCGACATTGCCAGCGATTATCTTTACTATTCGCCGAGTGGCCCGAGCGTGGGCGAATCTCAGCAAGACATTTTGAGCGGTTTTATCAATGCTGGCACCGGTCCTCAAAATGATTATCAGGCTGCGCGCGAATACCTGGCTCAGAGTTTTCGGGCCAAGTGGAATCCAAATGCCGAGGTTTTGATTCAGCAGGGTAACCCGAGCATCAGTTTCAATGCCAAACAGCAGGCATCGGTGACGGTTCAGGTTCAGGCTTCGGTCGACGCCGATGGTCACTATCAGGTAATGGATTCCGGAACCATCAGGGCTCTCACCTTTGGCATGGTTCGTGAGAATGGTGAATGGCGTATTTCCAGTGCACCAAACCTAACCATCTTGATTCGTCCGGTCTTTGACGTTATCTTCCGCAGTTATTCAATCTATTTTTATGACCAGCCAAAACAACATCTGGTTCCTGACCTGCGCTGGTTCCCAAGCCGGGCATCGACTGCAACCAGAATGGTCAATGCTTTGCTCAAGGGCCCGAGCGATTGGCTAAAACCCGCGGTCAGTTCTGCCATCCCTGCCGGCACTGCGCTTTCGCTGAACTCGGTGACCGTGGCCGAGGGAATCGCCTCGGTCGACCTAACGGCAAAGGCACTAACCGCCAAAGTCAGCGCTCGCCGTCTGATGAAGGCTCAAATTCGTGCAACGCTTACCCAGCTGCCCAACGTTTATAGTGTGAGCATCTCAGTGGAACGTGGGCCACAAGAGATTGCCGACCTGGTGGATATGAAGCCAACGCTGCTCAACGACCAGGCCGTGATTTTGCAGGATGGCCAGTTGCAGGTCCTCGATGTCGGCTACAACACTCCGATTGGCGGTACGGCCCAATTCATCAACCAGGTTGGTGCCACCGATTTTGCAATCACCAATGATCACGACTGGGTGGCCCTCAAATCGGCCAAGGGTGTCTATCGAGGTCATCTGAGGTTGTTTGGAAATTCACCTACCCTCATCGATGGCAGAGCCGGTCAGTTGGTGCCAAGTTTTGATCTCAATGGATACCTTTGGACGATGACTAGAACTGCGGGTGACCCAATTCTGGTGACATCACTCGATGGAATTCGACACACTTTCACCGCCAGTTGGCTAGACGCCTTCCCGAAACGCCAATTTTCAATCAGTGCCGAAGGTTCCAGATTGGCGATCCTGGTTGGCTCGGGAACTTCGGTTCGAGTTTTCGTTGCCGGAATTATTCGTGATTCAACCGGATTGCCAGTTGCGCTGGGCGCACCAATCGAGTTGGTTAGGGCGGGAACTTCACCAATCTCGGTGAGCTGGGCCGATGAAACCACTCTGGCCGTCTTGCAAAGCCAATCGGCCGGGGCGGTGTCAACCAACCTTGTCACCGTCGGTGGCACAAGTCGTGAATTTGCCTCACTGGACTCGGCAAGAAGTCTCGAGGTCCGAAATGCAACCTCAACCACTTACGCTGTTGATTCTCAGCACAGTCTCTTTGAATATCGAAACTTGAGCTGGTCAAAAATTCGCAGCAACGTGCAGTCGATTCATTTCACAAACTAGTCAGATTATCCACAGAAGCACCTGGTTTATCGGGTGCTGACTGTAAACCGGCGCAATCTTGATTAATGGTTCACCTGCATGATTTTTTAGATCTCGTCCTGCCCACGCGCTGTTCAATATGCCGAAGGCTCGGCGGCATTATTTGCGAAAACTGTGCCTCGAATTTCGAGACCGTTGCGAAGCCGGTTTCTCGCGAGGCAAATGGCCAATTTTTGTGTGGTTTCAAGGCAGCCGATTATGACGAGCCGAGCCGATTGCTGATTCACGCCTTCAAGGAAAAGGGTCACACAGCGCTTTCAAGATTTATGGGCCAAAAACTTGGCCAATTGCTGCTGGAATTTGATTTCCTAGGTGACCCCGAGATGTTTTTGGTGCCGGTGCCAAGCAGTAGGGCGAATTACATAAAACGCGGCTACAAGCCATCGGTGATTCTTGCCAAGTCGGCAGAGCGGGCGGTGGCTAAAGATACTTTTCGGGTGAGTGATTCTTTGAGATTTAGCCGAGTTGTTGAAGATCAAGCAAAGTTGCAAACCGCTGGCCGGGCGATGAACTTGGCGGGTTCAATGGTTGCTGATCAAAGCTTGGCGGGCCGCAAGGTTATCCTCGTGGACGACATCGTGACCACCGGCGCAACATTACTGGAATCGGCCCGGGCAGCCTCCGCGGCTGGAGCCGAGGTGATCGGATTTATTACATTTGCTGAGACTCTTCTAAAAACGCCTGCAAAAATCTAAAAATGGGTATACCGTAGCGACACAGGCAATGAAGCCTGAAACGGAGGTAATCATGGAAATCAACATCACTGCTCGCAATTTGAGTGTCTCTGACCGGTTCCGCGAATATGTTGCTGAACGTTCGCACAAAGTTGAACAGCTGGCCCATAAAGTGCAATCGCTGGAAATCAAAGTTACCCGTCATGATCACAGCAGAAACTCTGGCCCTGAAGACCAAGTTGAGCTAACCGTTTTTGAGCCCGGTCACGTTATTCGTGCCGAGGCACACGCCGCCGATAAGTTTTCGGCCTTCGACATCGCCTTCGGCAAGTTGGCCGAGCGCCTGCGTCGCGCGGCCGACCGTCGCAAGGTCCACCACGGCGCCCACGGCACCGTTGGAACCAGTGAGCTGACTGCAAACGACTTCGCCGCGCTCGACATCCATGCCGTAGATGGCGACTTGCTACTTGGCCGAAAGGGCGCCGAGGCCGAGGATGACGGCCCAGATCTTGGTCACAGCCCGGTAGTAATTCGTCGCAAAGAATTTGCCGGAGAACCGATGTCGGTTGACGATGCGCTCTATCACATGGAGCTAGTCGGCCACGATTTCTACTTGTTCCTAGATCGAGAGACCAATAAGCCAAGCGTGGTTTACCGTCGCAAGGGCTGGAACTATGGAGTCTTGACTCTGGCCTAAGCCGAACGGGGTCGTTTTGGCCCTAAAAACAAAGATTCGCCTATCAGCGAACGAGGGGCTCAGCCAATCTGTGGCTGGGCCCTTCGTCTAAGATTGGTATACGACCAACACAAGGCTTGGAGCATCATCTTGGCAAATATCATCGACAAAATTCTGCGCGCTGGCGAGGGAAGAATCCTTGCGAAGCTTCGCAATTATGCCGACGCTATCAACGCGCTAGAAGAGAACTTCACCGCTCTTAGTGACGATGAGTTGCAGAACGAAACCACAGTTCTTCGTGAGCGCTACGCAGCCGGCGAAAGCCTCGATGACTTGCTGCCTGAGGCGTTCGCCGCAGTGCGCGAAGCCGCAAAGCGCACCCTCGGCATGCGCCACTTCGATGTTCAGCTGATGGGTGGCGCTGCGCTTCACCTAGGCAACATCGCAGAGATGCGAACCGGTGAAGGTAAGACCCTTGTGGCAACTTTGCCTGCCTACCTAAATGCCATCGCTGGCCGCGGCGTGCACGTGGTTACCGTGAACGACTTCCTTGCTGGCTACCAGAGTGAATTGATGGGTCGAGTTTTCCGTGCCCTAGGCATGACCACCGGTTGCATCATTTCAAACCAAGAGCCGGCCACCCGTCGTGAGCAGTACCTTGCCGACATCACTTATGGAACCAACAACGAGTTTGGTTTCGACTACTTGCGCGACAACATGGCTTGGGGTCAGTCTGAACTAGTTCAGCGCGGTCACTTTTTTGCCATCGTCGATGAGGTTGACTCGATTCTGATCGATGAGGCCCGCACCCCGCTAATCATTTCTGGGCCGGCCTCGGGCGATGCCAACCGCTGGTTTGGCGAGTTTGCCAAAATTGCCGAGCGTCTTCAGCCTGTAATTGACTACGAAGTAGACGAAAAGAAGCGCACCATTGGCATCTTGGAGCCGGGAATCGAGAAGGTAGAAGACTACCTGGGCATCAGCAACCTGTATGAATCGGCTAACACTCCGCTGATTTCATTCTTGAACAACTCGATTCGCGCCAAGGCCTTGTTCAAGCGCGACAAAGATTACGTTGTCATGGATGGCGAAGTTCTAATCGTTGACGAGCACACCGGCCGCATCCTTGCCGGCCGCCGCTACAACGAGGGTATCCACCAGGCCATCGAAGCCAAAGAAGGTGTTGAGGTTAAGGCCGAAAACCAGACCTTGGCAACCGTCACCCTGCAGAACTACTTCCGCCTTTACAACAAGCTTTCGGGCATGACCGGTACCGCCGAGACCGAGGCCGGCGAGTTCATGAGCACCTACAAGCTCGGCGTTGTACCAATCCCAACGAACAAGCCGATGGTTCGCCTAGACCAGCCAGACCTGATCTATAAGAACGAAGAAGTTAAGTTCAACGAGGTTGTCAAAGACATCGCTTCTCGCCACGCACTTGGCCAGCCAGTTCTTGTGGGAACCACCAGCGTTGAGAAGAGCGAGTACCTTTCCAGGCTGCTGGCCAAGGCTGGGGTTCGCCATGAAGTTTTGAACGCTAAAAACCACGCCCGTGAAGCAGCCATCGTTGCTCAGGCTGGCCGACACGGCGCCGTGACCGTCGCCACAAACATGGCTGGTCGAGGCACCGACATCATGCTCGGCGGTAACTCAGAGTTTCTAACGGTTGAGTCACTGGCCAAGCGCGGCCTGCACGCCGATGAAAACCCAGAGGCCTATGAGGCAGCTTGGCAGGGCGAATTTGAGCGAATCAAGGCCGAGGTTGCCATTGAAGCCGAAAAGGTCCTAGAGGTTGGCGGTCTTTATGTGCTTGGCACCGAGCGTCACGAGTCTCGCCGCATCGACAACCAGCTTCGCGGCCGCGCCGGCCGCCAGGGTGATAAGGGTGAGTCCCGTTTCTACCTTTCACTAACCGATGATTTGATGCGGCTCTTCAACTCGGGCGCCGCAACCGCACTGATGAATCGGCCGGGTGTTCCAGACGAGACCGCAATCGAGTCAAAGTTGGTAAGCCGCGCAATTCAGAGCGCACAGAGCCAGGTCGAGGGTCGAAATGCCGAGGTTCGCAAGAACGTCTTGAAGTATGACGATGTCTTGAACCGCCAGCGCGAGGCCATCTACAGCGACCGCCGTCACATTCTTGAGGGCGATGACATCAAGGAACGCACCGAAGGTTTCTTGGGTGACGTAATCGCCGCGATTATCGACAGTCACATCTCAGACACATCAGGTTCTGACTGGGACCTAGAGGCGCTATGGACCGAGCTCAAGACCATCTATCCGGTTGGGCTAACCATCCAAGAGGTTTTGGTTGAAGCAGGCAACCGTTCCAAGTTAACCAAGGCTTGGTTGACTCGTGAGCTAACCAGCGATGCACGAATCGCTTATGAAAAGCGCGAAGAGGCTTTGGGCACCGAGGTCATGCGCGACCTTGAGCGAAATGTCGTTCTTTCGGTTGTAGACCGCAAGTGGCGAGACCACCTCTATGAAATGGACTATCTGAAGGAAGGCATCGGCCTTCGTGCGATGGCTCAGCGTGACCCTCTGGTTGAATACCAGCGCGAGGGATACGACATGTTCCAGCAGATGATGGGCGCAATCAAGGAAGAGTCGATCGGGTTCCTGTTCAACCTCGAGGTTGAAGTTCAGGCTCCACAGATTCAGCACGTTGATCAGGCTCAACTAACCTACATTTCACCTAGCGAAGACGGTTCTGCCGAGGTTCACGGGGCGGGTGCGCCTAAGGCTGCCCCAACCGCGCCAACTCAGACCCAAAAGCCTGAGTCGGGCGGCCAGGGAAGCTCATTCTTCAAGAGCTAAAGAACTGAAACCGAGGTCGCTCGCCAGCGGGAATTAATTCCCTCGAGGCGAATGGTCACCGCTCTGGTTCGATTCGTGGTGCTAAGCAGCACGACCGATTCGATAACACCGTCTCTGGGCGAACTGGTCCGCAAGCCGCCGATACTTAGATTTTGGTAACGCGCCTTGACTCCTTGAACGGCCCGCTGGGATTCGGCTTTTCTGGCGCGGGTTTGAAGCCTTTGATAGACATCGTCCGAGAGCCATCGAGCTAATTGTTCGATTTGCCTAGTCCCGGCAATCACTTCAACTACTCCGGTTGCCAAGGCCTTCAAGTTCTCGGCCGGGTCTGGCAAATCCGAGGTCTTGCAATACTGTTCACCGAAATAGTCGTCGGCCTCGAGCTGATTTCTAACCTTGCGTTTGGATTTCTTGGCCTTATTAGTCGTTGGCGGTTGATCAGTCTTAGATTTTTTCTTTGACCGGGGGTGCTGCGGTGCCTCAGGGTTTCCCGTTAGGTCAAGCAAGGTTTCATCTGGTTGGATTGGGCTCGCCTCGGCGCCTTCACTGGATGACGAAGCATTAGTTTCTAGATTTTCGTTCTCATTACTTGCAAAACCTGGTTCGGGTGCCTTTCCAGACATTTTCCCCCCGCCCTTTCTCCTGCCATTTAACTGGTAGGAATTTTGACGCTATAAGTCTGTGAGCTTGCTGTAAAGGGCTTGAAAATAACCTGTGGAGAACTTTCGATCGATATTTTCCCCGTGGATAACACTAAATCCATGTCCTTAGAAAACTTTTTTGAAGATTTGGAAACCCAATTTGACGCAAAACTTGGCGCTCAAAATAATTCGGCGCGCCCCGCTTCGGCAGTAAATGACTGCAACTTGGTGGAAATCAATCTTGAAAATGGTTCGAACTTAACCTTGGTCGCGCCGGTTCTCGGTTTTGATTTCATAGCCGGCGTTTCCTTGGTTGAGCCGAAATGGCAGTTCATCAAACTTTCAACCGTAATTAAGATATTTTTTGAATATGCCGGGTCGGCAGATCTGCCTAAATTGCGACAAATCGATCAATCGATAATCGATTTCTTAAATCGAATCCCGCTCCCGGCACAAATTTTCTGGCAGGTGAATCTGGGGAATGAACCTCGCGGCGGGCTGCTCATCGATATTCACAATCAGGTTCTAATGCTTCAACTTTCGATGGCTGTGCCTTTGGTTGGAGTCCCCATCGATCGCATTCTTTCAATTCAAATCGAGACTGTGGAAAACTTCGACGAGCTTTTTTGACCTGGGTTCAAAATGTTCCCATGGTTGAAAAATTGAAACGTCTTCGTGCGCCACAAAAATCTAAACGAATCAAGTTAGCTTTGGGGTTTGGACTGATGATCGGCTCGCTTGCTGCCGTGACGCTCGTGATTGCGGCGAATGACCACACCGAAGAGTTTCTGATTGCGGTCGCTCCGGTGGCCAGCGGCAGCACCGTTTCCGAGAAAACCGTCACGACGGCCAAACTAAATCTTGGATCTTCGGCATCGCTTTATTTACACCCGGGGGAACTCCCTTCGGGCAGCTATCTTCTGTTTTCAATTGGGCGCGGTCAGCTGATTCCGCGTGCCTCGGTTGCAAGTCAAATCATCGATGCTCGGGAACCGGTGGTGGTGTCTTCGACCATGCCTCTGCCGACCGGATTGAAGGCGGGTGATCTGGTCGATGTCTGGAGCTCTGCGTTGACCGATAGGAACCTATTTTCGCCGCCGGTGAGCCTGGTTTTGAGCGCGGAAGTTACCGATGTTAGGCAACCCACAGGTATGTTTGCTTCGCAACAGCCCGAAGTTCAATTGCTTGTGCCAAGCGAGTCTGTGGCACCAATTCTGGATGCGATTGCCTCTAAAGATGCCCTCTCCTTGGTCTTGAAACGCAATCTCGGTAATGGCTAGGGTCCTTTCCGTTTGGGGTCCTTCCGGTTCGTCGGGTCGCTCCACGATTGCGGCTAACCTAGCCTGTGAATTGGCGCTCGAGGGCAAGCGAGTTTTGCTTATTGACCTAGACACCTATGCGCCAAGTCAGGCTTTGATGTTTGGCTTGGTGGATCACCCGCCAGGATTGGCGGCGGCTTGCCGATTAGTCGCCCAAGGGCGTTTCGATGTCGATCAGGTGAATCGCTTGGCATCGAGTTTTGAAGCCGGTCGAGGGCAACTGAGCGTGTTTACCGGTTTAAGCTCTCCAGAGCGTTGGCCTGAAGTGACCGCTGAGAAAGTAGCCGGAATTTTAGAGGCTTGCTCAGAACTTTTTGACTTTATCGTGCTTGATCTGGCTGCCGAGCTGGAGCCAGGGATAAGGCAAGTCGGGGGAGTGCTGGATCGAAATGTGGTAACCAGAACTGCAATCGGCCAGAGCGATCTCTGCCTCGTCGTGGTTTCTGCAGACGCGATCGGTGTTCACCGCTATTTAGCAACTCACCTTACGGTTAGGAGTCTTCAACCCAACCTTGTTATTTTGATCAACCGATTACGATCTTCGGCTCTGGGCGGCAATGCCAAGCAGGAGATCGGTGACACACTGGCGCGGTTTGCCGAGAGTTCGGTGGACTGGTTCATCCCCAACGATGCAGACTCGTGCGATCAAGCCCTACTCGAAGGAGTTCCGTTGGCCATGATGAAGCGCTCCTCGCCAGCCAGGCAGGCTATTGCTCAATTCGTCAGGGTAAAGATTCTCGATGGTCACGAGAAGCCGGTCAAGCGCTTGGCTAAACTCTTTTAGGTGTCGACATTAAGCGATCTATTCAAGCAACACGGTAAGGCAAGCACTGCCGACATCGAGTGGCTGCACCTATTGCTATCGGATTGGCAAT
>Ga0228700_1000170_pt1 | contig 65168 bp, 55 predicted proteins | sample McNCre317_Aug_MG_FD_178019 | JGI IMG/M metagenome (GOLD analysis project Ga0228700, IMG submission 178019) | Freshwater microbial communities from McNutts Creek, Athens, Georgia, United States - 3-17_Aug_MG | ecosystem: Environmental > Aquatic > Freshwater > Creek | place: USA: Georgia...
ACGGCGCATCATGCGCTCGATGGTCTCGAAGCTGTTGATGTTGTAGACCTGAAACTCGCTCTGGATGCCTGCTGCCGTGAGGCGGCGGATGTGTTCTTCAACGAAGCTGGGGTTGGACGGGACGATCATGTCCTTGTAGGTCTTGTGCAGGTGCGGGAAGCCGCGCGAGACGCCCCGGAAGTCGTCTTCGCCCGCGTGTTCGGTCACGTTCATCTGCGTGGTGTTGACGGTCACCGTCACCTGGTCGGGCTTGGGGTCGAGTTCGGCCAGCATGTGGCGCGTGTCGTCGGACAGCCACTTGGCTTCGCCATCCGGACCTTCGGGTGCAAAGCTGATGGAGCCGCCGACCTGGATGATCATCTCGGGCACGGCCTTGCGCACACCGGCGATCAGTTCATTGAATTTGGACAAGCGCTTGGAGCCTTTGCCATCGTCTTCGCGCACATGCAGGTGCAGCACAGTGGCGCCGGCTTCGTAGCAGTCCACCGCCTTCTGGATTTGTTCTTCCATGGTGATCGGGATGTCTTCAGGGAAGTCCGAAGGAATCCAGCCCGGCGCATAAGGGGCCGCTGTGATGATCAGCGGCTGTTGGTTCTGGGGGTAGAGGTGGCCGTCAAGAAAGTTCATGGTGAAAGGTCTCCAGAGTGCGTTGTGAATGTCGGCGTGCCAGATGTTTGGCAGCAACGTGGTGATGATGCGGTGCTGCGTGACGGGGTGCTTGACGGTTTGCGCCTCTGACTTGGCTTTTCACGACGGGGCCAGCAAGTTGTTGCGCATAAAAAAAGGGGCCCCTGTCGGGGCCCCAAAACCTTGGAGTGGGCATGGACCGCTGTCGGTCCATGCGGGTTCATCAGAACGTGTAGCGCACACCCACCATGGTGGCGGTGTTGTTTTTGCCGGCCGTCACGGGCGTGCCGAAGATCGGGCTCAGGTTCATGTTGCTGCCGGTGTTGCTGGTGCTGGCGGCCTGCGCATAGACGATGGTGTCTTTGAACATGGTGTAGTCCAGGCTGATCGCGGTCTGGTTGGCCTTGTTGCCGGCGGTGGTTTTGTCCTTGAGGATGTAATGGCCACCGGAAAGGGTTAATTCTGGATTCAGCTTGTAGGTCAAAGCCAAAGCGGTGGCTGTCGTGTGGGTCGAGCCGGCGGCCATGGTGAGCGTTGCAGGAACCTGCGCACCCGAGGGGATCTTGCCGTCGAAGAGTGCAGCACTCATGGTCCATGAACCCGTGGTGTACAGCGCACCAACGGAGGTCAGGCGGTTGGTGTTGGCGGTGTTGGTGAAACCGTAGGTGGTGGCGTTGGCGCCCGTGCCCACGGCACCGTTGCCCCTGCCGTTGTAGTAAAGGCCCGACAGGCGCAGGCCGCCATCGCTATAGACGGCCGTTACTGCATCTTGCGAGTTGGCGCTGCTGTCCCCGTTGACGGTGCCGAAGACATGCTGCACGCTGACCGTGGTGTTGCCGAATTTTGGGGCAGTGTAGGTCAGCGAGTTGTCGTTGTAGACGGTGCCGAACACGGCATTGCCGGTGCCGTTCCAGGCCCGGCTGACGCTGTTCATGCCGACCAGTGTGGTCAGGGTGGAGCCGAAGTAACGGCCACCGCGAGCGTCGGTGCTGGCCATGGCGTAGTACATGGGCGAAATCTGGCGACCCAATTTGACATCGCCGACTTTGCCGGACAGGCCGATTAGCGCCATCTGGTTGAAGTTGGTGGTTGTACCAGCCGAGTTGGCGCCACCGAATGCGCCATCGTTGATCTTGATGTTGCCCTGCAGCTGGAAGTAGGCCTTGTTGCCATTGCCCATGTCGCGCTCGCCCTTGAGGCCAACGTTGCTGCCGCCAATGCCGCCGTCCTTGATGCCCGTGAGTTTGCCTGTGTCGGTGGTGCTTGGAATGTAAGAGGCGCCGGCGGTGGTGGACATGTTGAGCACGCCACCATCAAGCGTGCCGTAAACCGTCACGTTGTTTTGGGCTTGTGCGGCACCGGCGCAAGCCAATGCGGCTGCGGCCAGAAGGGTCAGTTGTTTGTTCATGATGTCTCCTCGTTGAATGAAGTGGATGAAGTTAAATTTGACGTTTGAAAGCTTGGAATACAACAAATTCCAGGTTGCGATTTTTCTTGAATTGCTGAAACTCAATTTGTCCATTGACGACATTGGTTTATCTTTTCGCGACATCTTTTTTGTTTTGCGGGATAACCCCATGGCTGTTCAATGCCGCGTCGAAGCTTGAAGGGGCATCGCCGACACCCTTTCAATCAATGCTTTGGCCATGGGCCATTCGCCATAACCTGAAGCCGGATTCAGGTGACCGACCGCGCCCAAGTCCACCGTCTCGCTGCCCCAGTCTTTGGCCAGTGCCAGCACGCGTTCGCGCGTGGCCAGCGGGTCGTTGTCGCTGGTGGCGACCAGGCTGCGAAAGGGCAGGGGCTTGCGCGGCACCGGCAGCCAGCCACTGGCCTGCAGGGCGGCCAGCGTGGGGTAACCCTCGGGCATGGCTTGGTCAAAGTCGGGCGGCGTGGCGAGCAGCGCGCCCACCACGCGATGCGCATGGGCGCTGGTGTGCGCCCAGTGCGCCACCATCACGCAGCCGCCACTGTGTGCCACAAGCACTACAGGGCCGTCGATGGCGGCCATGGCCGCTTCGATGGCCTGCACGCGCTTGGCGCATTCAAGGTCTTCTCGGCCCATGGGCGGCACGGTGCGCACCTTGGGCAGTTGTGCTGCCAGCAGCGTTTGCCAATGGGCCTCAACATGGTCGCGCAGACCGGGAACGATCAAAACAGTGGGTGACATGGAAAAGCTTTCAGTCGGTGGTCTGACAAGCAAGCTGCATGGCTGCGAGCAAGACCTCTGGAGGCTGTGCGCCGGACACGGCCTGGCGCTGGTTGAAGACGAACAAGGGCACACCGGATGCACCATCGGGCAAAGCCCAGATCGGGGGTGCATCCAAGGCTTCAGATTCGGTGCTGTCCACGCCATGGGCTTGCGCCAGTTGTGCCAAAACCTGGCTGTCGCCAATGTCGAGGCCTTGCACAAAGAAGGCTTCGAACAGGGCGTCCAGCAAGGCTTCGTGCTGGTCGGGGTGTTGCTGTGCGGTGAAGGTCAGCAGCTGGTGCGCGCGCCAGGTGTTGGGAAACATGGCGATGCGTTCGTGGTGGATCGTCAGACCGGCATGAGCCGCTGCGGCCTGCACCTGCGCACGGCGTGCGCGCACCGCCTCGGGGCCACCGAGTCGGTGTTCGTAGAAGGCCTGGTAAGGCCAGCCCTGCGGCGGCGTCTGGGGGATCAGTTGCACCGAATGCCAGCGCAGCTGAACCTGCACGCCCGGCTGGCGCTCGGCCAGCTGGCGGCGTGCGGTGTCCAGATGCGTTTTGCCGATCCAGCACCAGGGGCAGATCAGGTCGAAGTAGACGTCGACCTGCACCGTGGCATCTGGCACGACAGACATCAGGCGGCCTTGCGCAGGAAGCCTTGGTTGCCGCCGTTGCGGTTGGGCGAGAAGCCATTGGCGGCCAGCGATTCTTCCACGGTGTCATAGAACACGCCGATCTTCAGGATCTCGCGGGCTTCCTTGCCGGTGGCCACTTCGCGGCCAAACTCGCGGGAGATGCGCACCAGCTGCTCGATCTGCTCGACCGTGGTCATTTTGGCGCTGCGTGCCTGGTTCCACAGGTTGTCTTCGATGCCGCAACGCACATGCAGGCCCATGGACAGGCCCATCATGTTGATCGGCAGCACATTGCGCATGCTGCTCTCGACCGTGAGCTTGGCGCCATCGGGAATGGCGCGCAGGAAGTTGGCCAGGTTGAAGATGTTGGGCGCGTCCATGCCGCCGCTGATGGCGACCCAGTTGCAGACCAGTGGGCCCTTGTAGACGCCACGGCGCATCAGGCGCTCCACAGTTTCGAAGCTGTTGAGGTTGTAGAACTGGAAGGCGCTCTGGATACCTGCAGCACTCAGGCGACGGATGTGCTCTTCGTACCAGGCGGGGTTGGAGGGCACCACCATCTCGCTGTAGGCGCGGCGGCCTTCGGGCGTGGCCATGGAGGTGCCCGCGATGTCGGCTTCTTCCATGTGCTCGATCACGTTCATCTGCACGGTGTTGATGGTCACGGTCACCTGGTCGGGCTTGGGGTCCAGCTCGGCCAGCATGTGGCGGGTGTCGTCGGACAACCACTTGGCGATCTCGCCATCACCGACCGGCGCGAACGAGATCGAACCACCGACCTGGATGATCATGTCGGGCACGGCCTTGCGCACGCCAGCGATCAGTTCATTGAATTTGGACAGACGCTTGGAGCCCTTGCCGTCGAGTTCGCGCACATGCAGGTGCAGCACGGTGGCGCCGGCGTTGTAGCAGTCCACTGCTTTTTGAATCTGTTCTTCCATCGTGACCGGGATGTCTTCGGGGTAGTCCGAAGGAATCCATTCGGGGCCGTAGGGGGCGGCGGTGATGATGAGTTTTTCCTGATTCTCAGGAAAGAGGTGTCCGTCGAGGAAGTACATGGGGAGTCTCCAAAAAAAGGGTTAAAAATCAAAAAGGCTTGGTGCCGACGATGCCTGCGCGTTCCATCTTGCGGTGGCAAGGCGGGTAGTCCATGACGGCGTAGTGCTGGGTGGCGCGGTTGTCCCAGATGGCCACGCTGTAGGGCTTCCAGCGCCAGCGCACCTGGTATTCGGGGATGTAGGCCTGACTGATCAGGTACTGCAGCAGATCGCCTGCGCCCTGGTTGAAGTCTTGGCCGTAACGTACCTTGTCCTTGTTGTGGAAGTTCACGAAGTGCGTGGTGAAGCCGTTGACGAACAGCACCTTCTCTCCCGTGTCAGGGTGGGTGCGCACCACCGGGTGCTCCGAGTCGGGGTATTGCGCTTTCATGGCCAGGCGTTTTTCGATCGGCATGGCGGCGGCGAATGTGGAATTGAAGCTGTGGTTGGCGATCAGGCTTTCGATCTGCTGCTTCACGCTGTCTGGCAATTTTTCGTAGGCCAGCGCCATGTTGGCCCATATGGTGTCGCCACCCACGGGCGGGCATTCTATGCAGCGCAGCACGCAACCCAGTGCGGGCTTTTCGCGGAAGGTGCCGTCGGTGTGCCAGGAGTTTTCGTAGCGATCAACGGGGCTGTCGGGGTTTTTGTAGATCTGCACCAGGCCAGGGGCCTCGGGGTGGCTGGGCACCATGGGATGGCTTTCCAGCTCCCCCAGCTTTTGGGCAAAAGCCATGTGGTCCAGGCGCGAGAGCTTGTCCAGCGTCTGGTCACGCAGGAACAGCACCTTGTGCTGGAGCAAGGCTGCGTAGATTTCCTGAAACAGGCCGTCGTCACGCACGGCGTCGGCGAGGTTGACATTCACGAGTTCCGCGCCAATGGCGCAGGTCAGGGGTTCGATGCGCATGGTGTTTCCTCAGATGACAAAGATGGACGAGCCGATGGTCTTGCGGGCTTCGAGGTCGCGGTGGGCCTGCACCGCGTCTTGCAGGGCGTAGCGCTGGTTGATCTCGATCTGGATGCGGCCTGCGGCAATGTGGCCGAAGATCTCACCAGCCAGCTCGGCCTTTTCGGCCGGGTCGGCGATGTAGTCAGCCAGGGCTGGGCGTGTGAGGTAGAGCGAGCCCTTCTGCGCCAGAAGGTTCGGATTGAAGCCGTCGATCGTGCCGCTGGCGGTGCCCACACAGACCATCAGGCCGCGGCGGCGCAGCGAGTCCAGCGAGGCGATGAAGGTGTTCTTGCCCACGCTGTCGATCACCACATCGACACCTTTGCCGCCGGTGAGTTCACGCACGCGTTTGGCAATGTCCTCGTGGCTGTAGTTGATGGTGTGGTCACAGCCGTGCGCGCGGGCCACAGCCGCTTTTTCTTCTGTCGATACCGTGCCAATCACGTTCAGGCCCAGCAGCTTGGCCCATTGCGACACGATCAGGCCCACGCCACCGGCCGCAGCGTGCAGCAAGATGGTCTCGCCGGGCTTGAAGTCATAGATGCGGCGCATCAGGTAGGCCGAAGTCAGGCCGCGCATGGTCATGCCGGCGGCCGTTTCAAAAGGGATGGCGTCGGGCAGCTTGATCAGCGGAGCGGCGGGGATCAGGCGCTCGGTGCTGTAGGCGCCCAGGGTGTTGATGAAGCCGGTGTAGGTGACGCGGTCGCCCACGGCCACGTTGCTCACATCGGGGCCCACTTCTTCGACGATGCCGGCGGCTTCCACGCCCATGCCGTTGGGCAGCGGGATCGGGTAGGTGCCGTTGCGAAAGTAGGTGTCGGCGTAGTTGAGGCCAACGGCCACATGGCGCAGTCGCACCTGGCCGGGGCCAGGCTGGCCCACTTCGGCATCGCCGTATTTGAGTACTTCGGGTCCGCCGATGCGGTCGAATGTCACGGCCTTGGCCATAGGGTTGTCTCCTGAATGAGTTCGTGTATGAGTGGTGAAATTTATGTGCGTGCTTGTGAATTCCGTTTGCCAATTCATGACTCTCGGTTAACATTTCGTGACATGGCTTGTGATGACCACGGGCCATGCAGATGGGATTGAGGAGACACCATGAGCACCCGCAAAGCCTTGCAGATCCGCGCCGCTTCGCTGTCGCATTACGACGAGGTGGCCAAACGGCTGGGGTTGACCCCTTCACTCATGCTGCGCAAGGTGGGTTTGACGCAGCGCATGCTGGCTTCACCGACGCAGCTCATCCCCTTGCAGAGCGGTCTTGCATTGCTGGAAATTTCGGCCAAGGACAGCGGGTGCAGTACGTTTGGTTTGCACATGGCCGAGGCGCGGGTGTTGTCGGATTTCGGTCCCGTCAGCCTGTTGCTGTCCCATCAGGGTTCCGTTCGCATGGCTTTGCAGATGATCAGCCAGTACCGACATCTGCTCAACGAGTCCCTGGGCATGCACGTCGAGGACATGGGCAAGACCACGCTCATCAGCGAAGAAATCATGAGCGATCACGCCGGGGGGACGCAGCAATCCACCGACATGGCGATTGGGGTGCTCATGCTGATCTTCAGGGCGATCCTGGGCGAGCATTGGCGGCCGCAGGCCGTGCACTTCACGCACGCAGCCAACAGCGATGTGCAGGTGCATCGGCGTTTGTTTGGCTGCCCGCTGCATTTCGACAGCGACTTCAACGGGCTGGTTTGCCTGAAGGCCGACATGGACCGGCCCAATGCGCGCGCGGATGCGGGCATGGCCAGCTATGCACAGTCCTTCCTTGAATCCATGCCCCAGCGTGAGCGCAGTTCTGTGGTGCACGATGTGCGCCGCTCGGTCTATCTGCTGCTGCCCATGGGGCGCGCCAGTGTGGAGCAGGTTGCTTCCGGACTGGGGGTGAACGTGCGCACCTTGCAGCGCCGCCTGGACGAGAGTGGGGTGAGCTTTTCGCAGGTGCTCAACGATGTGCGCTGCGAACTGGCGCAGCGCTACATCACCCACACCCCGCATTCGATGGGGCGTGTGGCTGAGCAGTTGGGGTATTCCAACCTCAGCTCATTCACCCGTTGGTTCAGTGCGCAATTTGAGTGTTCTCCGTCTCAGATGCGTGAACGCAGCCTCGCGAAAACCCGATCGGTGTGAACCCGATGTGACGCTTAAAGATAAATGGTTGTCGTCAATGGATAAGCTGGCTGGGGCCGCTTTGCGAACAATTGCGCCATCGTTCAATCCACGGGACGCCCGATCCCGACATCTACTCTGGAGACAAGACATGACATTGTGCACACGCACCCGCCGGCTTGGCCGCGCCATCCTGATGGTCCTTGCGAGCGGCATCGCCATGCCGGCCGCCATGGCCTGGACCGACAAACCCGTCAAGGTGCTGGTGCCTGCACCCGCTGGCGGCAACATCGATGTGATCGCACGTCTGGTGGCCGATCAACTGACCGCAGACCTGGGCCAGCCCATGGTGGTGGACAACCGGCCAGGTGCCGGTGGCGCGATTGCGGTGCAAGCCTTGCGTGCGGCCCCGGCCGACGGACAGACCGTGATGGTCATCGCCAGCAATGTGCTGACCGAAATCCCCCATGTGCTCAAAGGTGGTTTTGATCCGCTCAAGGATGTGAAGCCGGTGGGCATTGTGGCCCGTGGCAATCTTGTAATGATTGCCGCGCCCAATGTGCCTGCCAAGGATTTCAAGGGTTTTATGGCGTATGCCAAAAAGAACCCCGGTAGCCTGGGCTTTGCCTCTTACAGCGCGGGCACCATTTCGCACTACGCGGGCATGATCCTGAACCAGAAGGCCGGTCTCGATCTGCAACACGTGCCTTTTCAGGGCTCGCCACCCGCATTGGCGCAGGTGATGGGTGGCCAGATTCCGATGATGTTCGACGGCTATGCCACCTCGCGCAACCTGATCGCCACCGGCAAGGTGCAGGCCTACGCCGTGGCCGGCAAGCACCGGCTCAGCCAACTGCCCGAGGTGCCAACATTGACCGAACTGGGCTACCCGGACCTCGATTTCTCCAACTGGATGGGGGTGATCGTGTCTTCGAGCATGCCCGCCGAGTTGCAGGAAAAAATCCACAAGGCGGTGCGCAATGTGGCCCTCAACCCGAAATTCCGTGGTCGCATGTTTGCCACCGGTTTTGAAGGGGCCGAGGATTGGAACATTCAGCAGCTGACACAAGCGACCAAAACCGAATTTGAGAGCAACGCAGCCATCGTCAAGCAGTTCAACATCCAGCTCAACCAGTGAACGCGTTGAACAGGGAGACTTGGAGCATGAACGCCTTGTATGCACGCTGCGCCGTGCTGTGGCCTGGTTTGGCCATGTCTGCGGTGGTGGCTGTTGCAGCCATGTTTTTGGCCGAGCATTACGGCGCCCCCGTGATGCTGTTTGCCCTGCTGCTGGGCATGGCGGTCAACTTCCTGTCGGAGGATGCGCGTTGCAAACCCGGCATTGAGTTTGTTGCGCGCCAGGTGCTGCGCTGGGGTGTGGCCTTGCTGGGCCTGAAGATCACTCTGGACCAGGTGCAGTCGCTGGGCTGGTATTCCGTGTTCATGGTGGTGCTGGCGGTGTCGCTCACCATCGGTCTGGGCATCGTGATGGCCAAATGGATGGGCTTCAAACCCTTTTTTGGCTTGCTGTCCGGCGGCTCGGTGGGTATTTGCGGGGCCTCGGCGGCGATGGCGATTGCTGCGGCGTTTCCCAACCACCCGCAAAAAGACCGGGCCACCTTGTTCGTGGTCATCAGCGTGAGCACCTTGTCGACGGTGGCCATGGTGCTGTACCCGATGCTGGTGCGCTTGCTGGGCCTCGATCCCCAGCAGGCGGGCTTCTTTCTGGGCGGCACCATCCATGATGTGGCGCAGGTGGTGGGCGCGGGTTACAGCATGGGCCAGCAAACCGGTGATGCGGCCACGGTGGTCAAGCTCATGCGTGTGGCCATGCTGGTGCCCGTGATCGTGGTGGCCGCCTGGATGACCCGGGCCACACATGCCCAGTCAGCAGACAGCGAGGCAGCGGGCGCACCGGCGAGCCGGCCGCCCCTGCTGCCCTGGTTTGCCGTGGTGTTCGTGCTGCTGGTGCTGCTCAACAGCCTGCTGCATCTGCCCGAAGTCGTGGTCAGCACGGGGCATGGCTTGTCACGGGCATTTCTGGTGGCCGCGATGGCCGCGATTGGCATCAAAACCCACCTGAAAGACATCCTGAGTGTGGGCTGGAAGCCGGTGGCCTTGATGCTGCTGGAGACGGTGTTTCTGGCGGTGCTTGTCTACATGCTGCTTTTGCAGGCCTGATACCTGGCGCGCATCCGGTCCGCCATGCGCTTTGAAGTGGCAATAGGGCCAGTGCAATGCCACGGGTGCCCATGGTGGGGGACAGGTGCACTGTTCGCGCCCGCATCTCGTGGGCGCGGGCCATGGGTGGTGATTCAGTCGACCTTGGCGCCGCTGGCTTTGACCACGCTTTCGTAGCGCGCCAGTTCTTTTTTCATGAAGGCGCCAAACTGATCGGGCGTGTTGCCCACCGGTTCGGCCATCAGCATGGCAAAGCGTGATTTGGTTTCAGGCGTTTGCAGCGCAGCGGTGAAGGCTTTGTTCAAGCGGTCCACCACGTCACGCGGCGTGGCTGCAGGGGCCACCAGGCCCCACCAGGTGTCGATCTCAAAACCTTTGAGGGTCTCGCTCATGGCCGCGATCTCGGGCAGGGCGTTGCTGCGTTGGCCTGTGGTGACGGCCAACGCTTTGAGCTTGCCTGCCTTGATGTTGGGGGCGGCGGTGGCCAGGTTGTCGAAGTTGAAATCGACCTGTCCGGACAGCAAAGCCAGTTGTGCCGGGTTGCCGCCGTTGTAGGGGATGTGCACCGCAAAAATGCCCGCCGCGCGTTTGAACATTTCACCGGCCAGGTGACCTGCGCTGCCGTTGCCTCCCGAGCCGTAGTTCAGCTTGGCCGGGTTGGCTTTGGCATAGGCCACCAGATCGGCCAGTGTATTGATTTTCAGGCGTTGCGCGGTGTCGGCGTTCATCACCAGCACATTGGGCACACGCACCATCTGCGTGATGGGCGCAAAGTCGCGGCTGGCGTCGTAGGGCATCCTGGCAAACAGCCAGGGGTTGATCGCGTGCGTGGCCGTGGCCGCGATGCCGATCGTCAGGCCGTCCGGTGTGGCCTTGGCCACCAGATCGGCCCCCAGGTTGCCGCCCGCGCCGGGTCGGTTCTCGATGATCACCGTGCCCAGGCTGTCTTTCACGCGTTCGGCCAGTGCCCGTGCCGTGACGTCGATCGGACCACCGGGCGCATAAGGCACGATGATGCGGATCGGTTTGCCTTGTGCCCACACAGAGGTGGTCGCACTGGCAGCGATGGCACTCAGACAAAAATCACGGCGTTGCATGCTTCAAGCCTTGGCTTTGTCGGCTTCCGAGGTGAACGAGTCGGCGTAGAACTCTTCTTCGGGCAGACCGCCCTGGTTCACGTAATCGCGCTTGGCCGAGTCCACCACGATGGGGGCGCCACAGGCATAGACCTGGTGGCCCGACAGATCGGGGAAGTCCTGCAGCACCGCTTGGTGCACAAAGCCGGTGCGGCCGGTCCATTGGTCTTCGGCTTCGGCGTTCGAGATCACGGGCACATAGCGCAGGTTGGGCATTTCGGCCAGGCGGGCCTCCACCCAGTCGGCCATGTACAGATCGGCTGGACGGCGACCGCCCCAGTACAGCGTGGCCGGGCGGGTGATGCCGCGGTGCTGCATGTGTTCGATCAGCGCCTTGATGGGGGCAAAGCCCGTGCCCGAGGCCAGCAGCACGATCGGTTTGTCGTTGTCTTCACGCAGGTAAAAGCTGCCATACGGGCCTTCGGCGCGCAGGATGTCTTTTTCCTTCATGGTGGTGAACACCGGGTCGGTGAACTTGCCGCCGGGCATGTGGCGGATGTGCAGTTCCACTGTGGGTGGGGCCACCTCCAGCGTGTGCGGGGCGTTGGCCATGCTGTAGCTGCGGCGTGAGCCGTCACGCAGCAAAAACTCGATGTACTGACCGGCGTGGAACTTCATCACGTCGTTGGCGGGCAGTTGCAGTTTGAGCACGATCACGTCGTGTGATTTTTTCTCGAGACTCACCACGCGCACCGGCATTTTCTTGACGGGCAGGCCGCCTTCGGCCGTGACTTGTTTGGACTCGAGCACCACATCGCTTTGGGCCGTGGCGCAGCAGGTCAGCACCAAGCCTTGGGCTTCTTCCTCGTCGCTCAGGGCTTTGGCCTGATGCGGGCCATGAACCACGGTGCCTGAGATTTTTTTGCACTTGCACGAACCGCAGGCGCCGTCCTTGCAGCCATAGGGCAGGCCAATGCCCTGGCGGATGCCTGCAGTCAGCAGGGTTTCGTTCTCGTCGGCGGTGAAGCTGCGGCCGCTGGGCTGCACGGAAATTTGGAAGCTCATCTTTTCGGTATCCTTGAGGGGTTGTCTTTGACCCGGAACCCCTGATTTTGCCTTCAAACCAGACTCCTCTGGGCGCTTTGCCCGCCCGCTTTCGTCGCCAGCGTGTCCTGATCGTGGGTTGTGGCGATGTCGGCTTGCGCACAGCGGGCCAGCTGGGTGCCCCGCAAAGTCAGCGTGTGCGCCTGATGGCCCTGACCTCGTCCCCCGAACGTGTGCGCTTGCTCAGGGCTTGTGGCATCACGCCCTTGCAGGGCGATCTGGACGATGCTGCAAGCCTCCGGCGCCTGGCGGGCATTGCGCACCGGGTGATCCATTTGGCCCCGCCGCCCAGCGAACGCCGGGGCGACTGGGAGCATGACCCTCGCACCCAGGCCTTGGGCCGTGTGCTGCGTTTGCGCACGCTCCCGCAGGCGCTGGTTTATGGTTCGACCACCGGGGTGTATGGCGACTGCGCAGGCGAACGCGTGAGCGAGTCGCGCGCCGTCAAGCCCCACACCCCCCGTGCCCAGCGCCGGGTGGACGCCGAGTCGGCCATGCGTTTTTTGGGGCGCAGCGGTGTGCGCGTGAGCGTGTTGCGCATTCCGGGCATTTATGCGCCCGACCGCGAGGGCGGCACGCCCCGCGAGCGCTTGCTCAAAGGCACGCCGGTGCTGGTGGCCAAAGAAGATGTGTACACCAACCACATCCACGCGACCGATCTTGCCCGCGCCTGTGCGGCGGCCCTGTGGCGCGGCAAGGCCCAGCGGGTGGTCAACGTCAACGACGACACCGACTTGAAAATGGGCGACTACTTCGATTTGGCCGCCGGCTTGTATGGCCTGCCCAAACCGCCTCGCATCTCGCGCCACGACGCCAACGCCGCTTTGCCCTTGATGCTGCTCAGTTTCATGAACGAGTCGCGCAGGCTGGACAACACCCGCATGAAGCAGGAGCTGCGGCTCAAGCTGCGTTATCCGCATGTCCGCGATGGCTTGAGCCCCCAAGCGGCCTTGTTTGGTGGATGAGCCATGGACGCTTTGCGCATTGACAAATGGCTGTGGGCGGCGCGGTTTTTCAAAACCCGCAGCATCGCCAGCGACGAGATCGGCAAGAACCGCGTCCAGATCAATGGCCAGGATGCCAAGGCCTCTCGCGAGGTCAAGCCGGGCGATACCGTGCGCATGCGCCAAGGCCAAGTCGAACGCACTGTGCTGGTCAAGGCCATCAGCGCTGTGCGCGGCCCGGCGCCTGCAGCCCAATTGCTTTACGAAGAAACCGCCGAGAGCCTGGCGCAGCGGCAAAAACTGGCCGAGATGAACCGCCTGTCCCGCGAGCCAGCGCTGAGCATCGAGCAGGGACGTCCCACCAAGCGGGATCGTCGCCAGATTGAAAAGACTTGGGACGATCGTTGGAGCGCGGGCATCGATTGATGTGAACGTTTGACCTAACAAAAAAAAAGCCGTCAGTTCTTTGGAACTGACGACTTTTTGTTTGGTGCCCGGGGCCGGACTCGAACCGGCACGCCTTGCGGCGGGGGATTTTGAGTCCCACAGTGAAACTAAGGATTCATGCGGGTTTGCGGGCTGTTTTAGGCGCAAAAAACTCAGTTAATCCCGGGTGATTCCTCTTCTAGGCCTCACTTTTTGCGCCTACTGTTTTAGCGGACCGCTTTGAGCTTGGTTGCTTTCGTTCGATAGTGCGTTTCAGTCAGTTTGGTACTGCTGTGCTGCAGCAGTTTTGATGCCTCAGATACATCACCGGCAAGATCGGCGGCCCGTTTCCTCATGTCTCTCAGATACATGGACTGAATTGCTTGAGCGAGATCTTTTTCCCCAGCTTTTAAGGCTTTTGCGGCAGCTTTGTCCCGTGCTTCGTCATAGCGATCCCTGAGCATTCCCGCGCTCACTTGGCGGCCTTCTTTAGTGCATAGCAGCATGACGCAATGCGCTTTCATGGCTTGCCGCTTGGCAACGAGTGTTGAAAGCACGGGTGATTGCTCCACCTCAAATTCAGCAGCTTTTTTGGTTTTACTCGCTGAAAATCGCAGTTTCCCATTTGATGGCATCCGTACAGTTCTTACATCTGTAAGGCGCATCCCAGTCGCGCTGGCAATATCCATGCAGGCGCGCAGTACATCGTCAGCTTCTTCGTAAACCGCATCAAAAAGCTGATCTGTGACTTCAAATTCGCGGGCGCTTTCTGCGTTCTTCCAATTTTTGACGCCAGACGCAGGCCAAGGCAGCCTGGTCATACCCCACAGGATTGCTTTGCCCCACACGATTGAAAAAAGGGACATTTCACGATTGCCTTGTGTTTTGGCACTTCTGCGATCCAAATATTCGCGCAGGATAGGCAGCGAGACTTGATCCCAACACATAGAACCAAACACTGGCTCTATGTGCGATAAGTTCTTTGTGTACCCACGACGGGTTTCGGCGTTTTCGTATTTCGGTAGTTCTCGTTCGCGCCAGCGTGAAAAAGCTTCTTGGACCAATCCTATCGTGAGGCGTTTTTTGTTATGAATTTCATCCCACTTTTGGATGGCAATTGCATGATCAGACCCAAGGCGAATGTCAGGCTTGCCCTCGGTCCTCATGTCGTACACAAAGTACACATGCACTTGACCTTTTGCACCCCTGTAAATTTTCGTCCGAAGTCTCGGGTATTTACTGATTTTTGGCATCTATTTGATCGCAGACCAATTGGGACCTGATGAGAAATTTGGAGGCCGACCCTCAGCCACCAGCTTGACGTGTGAGTGATACACAATGACCCGATTTCCGTCGTGGATAAACGGAATGCTGTGCTCGCGCAACCACGCAACTTGTTTTTTGGCTCTTGCGGCACCAGTCAATTGATGTACCTCAAGCGGTGTCAGAAAGGCGTTCATAGGACGTGCCTTCCGTAAGCCGGTAACTTCTGAGCCAACGTTTCAAGATGTGGGCACGAATCGGATTTTTCAACCGCATGTGCGGGTTGAAAGTCCATTTGCCCCCCAAAGGCCAATGAAGACGAAGATGTTGCCGCGTTTTGTAGATTCAGTCCATGCCCAGCGCTGGCCGTGTGAGCGAAGTGAGTGGTCAAGATCGGTTTCATGGCAGGGACTCTTCAATCTGGGAGTTCATGCATCAGATTGAATCGGGTCGTGCGTGACGTGACCACTTGCCCACGTCACAACGTGGCGCCAGTTCGACGTGAGCTCATAGGGCGCGACCCGACCCCACAAATTTTTTGTTACGTCTGGTGGTTGCGGTGAAACGCTCTACGTTGGTGTTTTGTCGATGCGCTGCATGGCCTCAGCCCTTCAATTGAAAATTAAAGGTTCGAATTTCTCGTATCGACTCCTGACAACGCAACATGTCTTTGTCAGCTCAGGGTCGTTTTTGACCTGTTTTAGCAACATCCCTCCCTCTGAAAGGTGGTTCCAACTTCATTTTTCTGTGACGTGCAGGTGTGGGCACGTCACGCATGGATGTATTGAATGGGTATCCGCTGCACTTTTCCCTGTCCTTCACAGGGGCAGCTTCAGCGGCCAGTGCCGTTCATGGCACGGGCGCCATTACGAAACGCAAAACAGGAATGGATATCCATGTTCAATACTTCTTCTCTTCACCAGAGCGAGTCAGTCTCGCTCACCCCACCGCCCAGCAACGACGACTTCCTGGAGGTGATGTTTGGCGACGATGTGGATGACGCATTCATCTGCTCCAACACCACACCGCCGGATACCGATAACGAGGTGGCCAAAGCCGGCATGTGGCTTGGTGGACCCATTGAGTTCTCCCGCGATCTGTACCAAGACCCGCAGCGGCAGAACTACACCTGTGTCTCCACGTTTCGGCGGAATGCTGAAGACGTGTATCACCGGCAGATCGAATACTTTGAGGCGCTGCACTTCATCGTGCTCGATGACATTGGCACCAAGGTGCAGATCGATCCGCGCACACTAGGCTTTGGTGAGCCGACCGCGATCATTGAGACCTCCCCGGGCAACCACCAGTGGTTTTACCGGTTGAACGAACCAGTGCGTGATATCTCAATCGCGCATTACTTGACCAAGCAGGTGCTGGCAACGCCAGTGCAGGGGCAACTGATGACCGATCAGGGGGCCAAGGGCATCACGCGCCTGTGCAAATTGCCGCAGGGGCGCAACCTCAAGCTGGCGCTGGGTCAGCCTTGGCAAAACCGGCTGGTCAGGTGGCGGCCTGAGCTGGCGTATTCGGCTTGGGAAGTCGCCGCTTGGTTTGGCCAGAGCCTTGGCCATGTACCGCAGATCAACGCCATGTCCGCAGCGGCGGCTATGTTGTCGGGAGAGCACCCCTTGATTGAAGCTTTGCAAGAGGCTGAGTTGCTCAAATCGGCGCAGCAAAAGAATTCTGGTTGGTGGGACATTCAGTGCCTGCAGCGCCGTTTGCACACCAAGGGGGTGGATGATGGCACCGCAGTCAAGATTCGGGCTGATGGCAGCTGGACCATGAAGTGCCAGCACGGCCACTGCGCAGACCTCAAGGCTCGCGATTTGTACCGCTGGCTAGTAGAGCGGGGCCTTTCCGTGACACCGCCGCAATACCGCTTGCACGTCAAACGGATTGATCCCGCGCGCTTGCCGTTCAATGTGCCTGTGCTGGCAGAGGATGACTTCTCATTTTTGGATCCTGATGACGGTGGTGCCGTAGATGAGGTGAACTATCCCGATCCGGAAGTGGAAATCGAAATGGACAGTGAGGCCATGCCTGCTGTCAGCGATAAAGGTTCTGAATGTGAATCAGAGCGTCCAAGGATCTTTGTGGACCCGGGGCTGATTCCCAGCATCCTCAAACAATGCGCGAAGCTGCTGGAGCAGCATGTGTTCAAGCGTGGGCACACGCTGGTTCGTATCGGCCGCGCCGCTGAGTTGCACGATGGACTCTCTCGCCTGGCCACGCAACCTGTGGTCATTGCGGTCAACCGTCAGTGGCTCATGCGCGAGCTGAGCGAGCTGGCAACCTTCAATCGTCTGGACCGACGCATCAACGACTACAAGGTGGTGGACTGTCCCATGAACATTGCCATCGCCTTGGAGCTTGGGACTGACGATGACACCTTCAGCCACCTGACTGTTCTTGCCAATGCGCCATTTCTTCGCGCGGATGGCTCGATTTGTGAAACCCTGGGCTATGACGCGGAGACCGGGATTTATTACGCACCGAATCTGGAATTTCCACCCCAGCCGAGCCAACCAGGTTGGAGAGAGGGCCGAGCAGCACTCGATGAACTGCTGGATTTGGTCAAGCAATTCCCGTTTGCGGGCGATGTGTCCCGCTCGGTCTACCTTGCGGATGTGCTGACGGCACTGGCTCGGCCCACACTGCCCAAGGCCCCGATGGTGCTGTACACCGCCACGATGGCGGGCTCTGGTAAGACCTTGATGGCCTCCATTGCCAACCTGATCGCCTATGGTCATGCCACTACACACCCTTGGCCCGGCGCCAATGAGGAAGAGCTCAAGAAGGTGTTCACCTCGGTGCTGCTAGCTGGCGATCCGGTGGTGGTGTTTGACAACTTGCCCAATGGCGCGCTGGTCAAGAGTGCGGCTTTGTCCCAGTTCGTGACCTCGGATGATTACGCCGACCGCAAGTTGGGCGAATCGGAGAGGATCAAGTTTCGAAACCGCACCCGAGTCGTTCTGACTGGCAATAACATCACGCTGGCCAGCGACAACGCTCGCCGGGCTCTGGTGTGCGAGCTGCAACTTCAGGTGGAGTCGCTCAAGGACCGTCAGATTGAGTTCGAACATCCCAGTTTGGCCATGTTCATAAAGCACAACCGCGCACGCTTCATTACGGCTGCACTGACGGCTTTGCGTGCGTATGCGTTGCACCCGGATCCTTTGAACGTGCCACCATTGGAATCCTTTGAGGATTGGTCCTGGCGCGTGCGCGATACCTTGATTTGGCTGGGGGAGGAAGATCCGGTCGCATCGATCAATTACGGCAACGATGGCACCGGCGAGATTGCCGTGACTTTTCAGGTGATGCAGACAGTGGCAATGGCAAAGGTCCGGACGACACCGCCAGAATTCCGCGCTAGTGACCTGGCCATCTGGTCCACCAGCAACTATGCCTTGCGCGATGCATTGGAACAGGCGGGCTGCGCGGAGAGCAACAGCGCCGGGAAGGTTGGGATGTGGCTGAGAGCGCACAAGAACCGCATCGCGGGAGGCCTGCAGCTGGTTTCAAAGATGGTGGATGGTGGGCGCCAACCGAACAAATGGTTGTTGCAAAGCGTCGAGCAAAGGAATGAATCCTGAATTTGGCTGAAATTCACTCGTACACCCGGGGGGTGACGGGGTGTCACGGGGGGTGTTTTACCCAAGCCAGCAGAAATGTCAGTTGCCAATTCTCTTAGAGTGGCAGAAACACCCCCCGTGACACCCCGTTACCCCCCGTGGGGATCCGACCAAGGCAGCGGGATCAAAAGTCGAGATAACCTCTGTAGCCCGATCGGTGCGGGTTACTGCAAAGCAAAATTCTTGAGTTCCGTTCAATGCGAACTGCTATGCCGTGAATCTTCATAGGATAGACGCTACTCACAGGAGCACAACTGGTTAATCAGGAAATGGGACACGATTGAGGACATCTCCTTCCGGCCAATACATGAAGCCGTAGTATCTGCCGAACATGCCTGGCTCCAATCCTCGGAAATCAAAGGAGTAACGTCGACCCCGAACCGCTGCGAGGATGCGATCGAACGACTTGGCATCTTGAAGGGACAACATTAATCTCTGAATGCTTTGTTGGCCATCGTTTATGGGCTCGCTCCACGCTGCGAACTTAAGAAACCGATCTTCAGGGCCATCTAGCCATAGTTGATCTGACTCTTTGAGACCGCTCGCGAGGAATTCCTTGATGATTGGGGCAACAGTGTCTTCATTGATGCTCCGCTCAATGCAATACGGAGATTTGAACCATTCCCGCAGTGGTTTTTTATGTCTGATGTTGCAGCCATTGCAACACCAACTGATCCAAGTCGGGTCGTTTCCAGGTGGGTATAGGTGCTCAATTGTTGCAAAGTGAAGCGGGTTCGTGCGATCCTTCTTGTCCGGCATAAATACGCCGCAATAGACACAACTCTGATCGCGAAGCCTCAACTCCGCCAATATTGCCGCTGATATGCCATATCGACTTTTCATAAATTAAATGGAGTCAGATTAAAAGGATAGGCTTTTCTCAACATTGGTAGCCCACAGAATGGGGCTGAATAGTTCAAGTAGGTTGGATGCGGCAATTGTGGTGGTTCGTTTACGAATCAGTTTATGGCGAAATGGACATCGGTGCGACAGCACTGTTATTTGCCACACATTGCCGCTATTGATGGCGCCGCTTATGAGGTGCGGCGTAGCACCAAACAATTGAACAATCTCTACTATTGTTAGCGTATCGCGTTTATGCCCTGCAATCTTCCCCATGCGAATCATCACACTAAACATTTGCCATGGCGGGGGCCAACGTTGGGAACAGTTGGTTGCACTGCTCTTGTCCTTGCAACCAGATGTAGTGGTGCTAACGGAATTCAGGATCGGCGAAGCGGGTGCTCGGATACTAGAAAAGCTGACGAAAGCAGGGCTGAGTGAAGTGAAATCTGCTGCACGAATGCTCCGGCAAAACAGTGTTTGTGTCATTGCAGTGCGCGCCTTCGAGAAAATTGCGCTTCCACTGCCTTGTGGGGATGAACATAGGATCCTGCTCTGCGATTTTGGCGATCTGCGCCTGCTGGCCACCTACTTCCCGCAAAAAGAACAGAAACGTCGTGTCTTTAAATTCATTCAGTCCCTTGGGATACCGGCGCTTGGCACGCGCGGAATCGTGCTCGGCGATCTAAATACCGGGCTGCATTGGCAAGATGAAGGCGGTGCGACTTTCTATTGTGCGGATGAATATTCTGAGTTGCTAGCAACGGGTCTGATTGATTCATGGCGCTCCAGAAATCCACATGCGCGCGAGTTCTCCTGGTTCAGTGCACTAGGCAACGGCTTCCGAATCGATCACGCTTTGTGCACACCAGGCCTTGACCAGGAGGTCAATGCAATCACCTACGAGCATCGCTTCAGAGAACTTGGTGTCACGGATCATTCAGCGTTGGTAGTAGACATAACATCGCATGGGGGAGTAGGGGGTCTAAATCCCTAGGACCTTTTGTCTCCAGACCGCAGTGGATCCTTCGTTTTATTGCTAACCCACAACTCTTGAAATAGTTATTAACTATAACTATAATTCTTCGTGCGCGCGCGAAGCGTGTTACACCAGCTGCTGTTGGTTGCCGCTTCAAATCCCCTCAGCGCCACCATATGCATTTCCATGGATGCCCTCTATGGAAAACCGAACACCTCGCTAAGGCCCAGTCCTGGCGGGGTTTCGCGTTTTTGCGCGTGGATTTCAGGTCCCGCAAAACCCGAAGTTTTGACTCTTTAAGCCATGTATTGGCTCTCTACTCTCCGGAGTCATTGGATGAGAGAGGGCAACATCCACACGCACGGTTTCTTATAAATCAAAGACTTACGAGCGCTGTCACAATTCCATTTTTTTACAGGAGTGCTGGAGCAATTTGACCTTCAAATGCACCCTATCCACTACCTAATCGGCTACTAAGACCCGTTGAGTAATGCTATGGCATAGGTTGCGACCTCTGATAGAGGGACTCAAATTCCGTAAGTTGTAGCAATCTGATATTGCCATTCATTAGTGCAATAATGTAAACATTAGTATCTGAAAAAATAATTCGAAAGATGTGTCTAGTTAAATATTTGAAAGGTTGATTTGATGTTTGATAGGCGGTCTGAGAATCAGATAGTCTATTGGGGTAGATACTGTCAGTCGCGGAACAGGGGGGCACGCTTTTCGCGTGCGGCGGTCATGGCCTCGTCAAGGTCTTGTGAGTACATCATGGCGGCGTTCCAGGTGGCGACGTGGTCGAGCCCTTCCGCAATGCTGTGATCACGTGCGTGGTTGAGCATGTGCTTGGTGCCGCGCAAAGCCAGGGGGGACTTGGCCGCCAGCGTCTGCGCCATGGACATCACGCCGTGGGCCAGTGCTTCGTCACTGTCAAAGCACTGGTTGACCAGGCGCATGGACTGGGCTTCAGGGCCATCCACACGTCGCCCGGTGAAGGCCATCTCGCGCGCCAGGCCTTCGCCCACAAGTCGGGGCAGGCGTTGCAGTGTGCCGACATCGGCCACCAGGCCCACATCGATTTCCTTGACGCAAAACCAGGCATTGGCACTGGCATAACGCAGGTCACAGGCGGCGATGATGTCGATGCCACCCCCCACACAAGCGCCATGCACGGCGGCCATCACGGGCTTGGGGCAGTGATCGATGGCGGTGACGGTGTCCTGGATGTCGAGGATGTGCTCGCGCAATCGCTCGCGGGCACGGCCCTCGCAGGCCTGGGCCGTGAGTTGGCGCAGTTCAGCAAATGTGCCCAAATCCAGCCCGGCGCAAAAGTGGCGGCCCCGCGCATCCAGAATGCCCACGCGTGCAGCCTCTGTACGCCCCAGCCAGCGCATGGCATGTCGCAAATCCTCCCACATGCGCAGATTGATCGCGTTGGCTTTGTCGGGTCGATTCAAGCTGATGCGCGCTACGCCCTGCGCCAGGCTGATGACCAGTGTGTCCAGTGCGGGGATCGTCATGGGCTCAGTCCGGATGTGCCCGAAAAACGGGGTGCCCGTTTCTCGATGAAGGCCTGCACGCCTTCGCGCGCATCTGCGCTGGCACCGCAGGCCACCATGTTCAGGTGTTCCATCGCCAGTTGTTGCTTCAAGGTGTGCCCGGCCGCTTGATCGACCAGCGACTTGATGCTGGACAACGAGCCGGTGGCGCCTTGCGCCAGGGTGCGCGCCAGCTTCTGGGCGGCGGGCATGAGCTGGTCATCGGCGTGCACCTCGGCCACCAGTCCGGCGGTCAGGCATTGCTCGGCATGCAGGGTGGCGTTGGTGAACAAAATGAGCTTGGCGCGCATGGGGCCGACCAGTCGGGTGAGCGCCCACGAAACACCCACGTCTGGGCTCAGGCCAATGGCCGAGTACCCGCCGCGCAGTTTCATGGATTGTCCCGCCAGCACGATGTCGGCGCACAAGGCGATGCCAATGCCGCCCCCGCCGATCGAGCCATTGACGGCGCTGATCACCGGCACCGGCAGTGTGCTGAGGGCATGGATGGCCGCGTGCAGAGGTGGAATGCCGCGGTCGAGCAAGGCCGCCATGTCCTGGGTGGTCGAGAAGCTGCGGATGTCGCCCCCGGCACAAAAGTGAGGCCCTTTGGCGGCCAGAAGTACCGCACGCACCGTGCCCTGTTGCTGAGCCTGGGTGACTTGTTGACTGACCTCGACCAGGGCTTGCCCCATGGCGTCGTCCAGCACGTTGGCCTGCTCGGGGCGGTTGAGCGTGATGTGTGCAACGGCGTCGCGGATGTCCAGCAGGATGGGTGATGTCATTGTGCCCTCAGTTTGAAAGATCGTGGACGGTGCGTCTTGTGTTCACTGGCTATCGGGGCCGCGTAGCGTGGTGGCGCCCAATGGCAGGGCGACAGCCATTGGGCGCAAGACAGCCGTGGGCTTTGTCATCAGACTGGTGTCCTTGAACTTGTGATTCATCAGCCAAGAAAGTCACCACCGAATGCCGCTGCCACCCCCTGACCGCCCGCGTGAACCTGTTCAGTTGCGGCACATTCGAATTGAGGGATTTCGCCGTGATGACGGCATGTGGGATGTCGAGGGCCATTTGCTGGACACGCGGCCGAACGATGTTGAAGTCGGTGGGCGATGGCTGCTGGCGGGCCACCCCATGCATGCGATGGGTTTGCGCCTGACTGTGGATCGGGAGGCTCGGATCATGGCGGCGGTGGCTGTGTCGGATGCAAATCCGTTCCCTGACGTGTGCCCAAACATCACGCCAGCTTATGCCCGGCTGGTGGGCTTGCAGGTCGGTCCGGGCTTCCGTCGCCAGGTGCAGGCCTTGTTTCCGGCTTCGGGCGGCTGCACCCACCTGAGTGAACTCGTCATCGCCCTGGGCACGGGTGTGCTGCAGACCCTGGCGGGCACTTTGCATCGGGATCCGGATGTCCGGCCGTTCAGTCTGGACGGCTGCCACGCGCTCATGACCGATGGACCGGTGGTGCGTGAATTTCACCCGCGCTGGTACCGGGGCGGTGAACCCGTGGCCCCGACGACCTGAACCACGGCATCCACAGACAGTCTTTCACTTGCCTTGGTGAGCCATGCTTTCTGATTCGTCTGCCTCAGCCACCGTTCCGGAAGACGGAGACATGCACCGTTTGCTGCTGAACAACCGGGCATGGGCCCAGCGCATGAAGGCCATGGACGCCGGATTTTTCAGGCGTCTCTCGCGCCAGCAGGCGCCGCGCTATCTGTGGGTGGGTTGCTCGGACAGCCGGGTGTCTGCCAATGAAATCCTGGGCCTGCCACCGGGCGAGGTCTTCGTGCACCGCAACGTGGCCAATCTGGTGGTGCATACCGATCTCAACTGCCTGTCGGCCATCCAGTATGCGGTGGATGTCCTGCACGTGCGGCACGTCATGGTGGTCGGGCATTACGGTTGCGGCGGCGTCATTGCTGCGCTTGAGCAGCGACGTGTGGGCCTGGCGGATCACTGGATTCACCATGTGGAGAATGTGCGGCATGTGCATGCACGGCGGATCGATGCCCTGCCCGATGCCGAGGGGCGAGTGAACCGCTTGTGTGAAATCAATGTCATCGAGCAAGTCGGCCATGTGGTCCGCTTGCCCATGGTCCAGGCGGCTTGGGCGCGTGGCCAGGCCCTGTCGGTGCATGGCCTTGTGTATGGCGTGCACGATGGCCTGCTGCGGCATTTGGGTGCAACCGTCACGGGCCAGGCCGATGTGATCGCCTGGCGCAAGGCCGCATTGGCTGAACTCTGGCGCCGCCCACCCCCAATGACAGCCGTCGATGACCGCTGATGCCCGGCAGCTGCTTGTCAACCGGGGTGCAGCCAGTTGGCACAAGACCTGTCTCAAGGCAGTCAATAGGATGGGGCGCATGTTTGCCGTGTGAAGTTGACTGGCCAAACATTTCCAATGGAGACCCATTCCGTATGAATACCCCCGAATCGCACACCACACCGCAGTTGACCTCTTCCATGGCGATGAACCTTATCGAGCGCGTCTGCGTGGGGGATATTCCGCAGCGCAGCGCCGATGTGTATCCCCACCAGGTCGCTGTCGTAGACGGCAAGCGCCAGGTCACCTATCAGCAACTCAATACCTTGGTGGATCGCCTGGGGCATGCCCTCCTGGGTCTGGGGCTCAAACACCAAGAAGTGGTGGCGCTGGCTTCGCGCAATACCCTGGAGTTTTTGGTGACTTATTTCGCGTGTGCGCGTGCAGGGCTGATTTGCATGCCCGTGAACCTGGGTCTGCGGCCCAGCGAGATCGCTTTTTGTCTTCGGGACGCCAAAGCGTCCGTGATGATTGCCGAGGGCGCGCTGCGCGACGTGGTGCAGGCGGCCATGAAAGAAGGCCCTCCCGAACTGCAGCGTGTGTTCTGGTTCGGTGCGGAGGGCGTGCCGGCCCATGAAGACTTCGATGTCTTGCTGTCGTCGGGTCGCGCACAGCCGCTGGAAGTTCTCGTGGCAGACCGTGACATCGTGCAGTTGCTCTACACCAGTGGAACCACTGCCCATCCCAAGGGGGTGCTGACCAGCCATCTGGCGATCACGATGGCGGGTTTGTCCAATGCCATTGGCCACAAGTGCGGATCCGAATCGGTGGCCTTGGTGGGCTTGCCCTTGTTTCATTGTGCGATGCTCAATTCCATCACGGTGCCCTTTTTCATCGTCGGGGGCAAGGTGGTGCTTACCAAGGGATTTGACCCTGCAGAGACCGCCCGCCTGATCGACGAGCAGCAGGTGAGCGTCATGGTGCTGTTGCCGATGATGTATGGCCTGTGGCTTGGCGACCCGGCATACCAGGGGCGCACCTTCCCTTCGATGCGGCGGGCCATGTATGCCATGGCGCCCATGCCGCCGGAACGGCTCAAGGCCATCCACACGATGTTTCCCAACGCCGATGTGGTGCTCGGGTCCGGGCAAACCGAATTCACACCGGCCACCTGCATGCAGCGGCCGGAACACCAGTGGTCCAAGGCGGCAACCTGGGGGACTGCCACCGTCATGACCCGTGTGGCCATCATGGACGAGCAGGGTCGGTTGTTGCCGCGTGGTGAAACGGGTGAAATCGTTTACCGCGGTCCGCATTGCATGCAGGGCTACCTGAACTTGCCCGAAGAAAACAGCCAGAGCTTCCGCCACGGCTGGTTCCACAGTGGGGATGTGGCCCACATCGACGAGGACGGTGCCATCTGGTTCAAGGACCGCTACAAGGATGTGATCAAGTCCGGTGGCGAGAACGTGACCTCCATCGAGGTCGAACGCTGTTTGTTGGAGCACCCCGCTGTGGCTGAGGCCGCGGTCGTTGGGGCGCTGCACGAGCGTTGGGGTGAGGCCGTGGTCGCGAGTGTCATCTTGTTGCCAGGGCAGTCGTCTGACGAAGCCGCGCTGATCGCGCACTGCCGCGAACGCCTGGGAGGCTTCAAGGTGCCCAAAGCGATTGTCATCGTCAAGGAGTTTCCGCGCACAGGCACAGGGAAAATCCAGAAACACCTGATTCGCAGCGAGCTGCGCAACTTGTTTGCCCCAAGCTGAGTGTCTGGCTTGTGACCCTTCTCATGCGCTGCGCCCCGGTGGCACTGCGCATGCGTGCCAGCATGCAGGAGGGGTGTCGCCTCCACTGGCGGGCATGGCCACTGTGCCGCAGGCGACAAGATAGCCGCTGAGCACAAGTTTTCGGGGCCGCCATGCGGAGAATGAAGCCATGCAAACCGATGCGCAACCCTTTGATGTTTTGGCACTCCGTCGCTACCTTGAGGAGCACATTCCGGACTTGGGCCCACTGCTGGAGCTCAGCCCTTTTTCTGGCGGCCAGTCCAACCCTACATTTTTGTTGACCGATGGCAAAAGCCGCTTTGTGCTGCGCAAAAAGCCGGCCGGTGAATTGCTGCCGTCGGCACATGCGGTGGACCGTGAGTACCGGGTGATCCATGCACTCCAGGGCACGGGGGTGCCCTTGGCCCGTCCGGTCTGTCTGTGTGAAGACCCCACAGTCATTGGCACCGCCTTTTATGTCATGGACTTTGTCGAGGGGCGTATTTTCTGGGACCCGGCTTTGCCAGAGCTCAATGGGCCTGGGCGCCGCGCGCTCTATGACGACATCAACCGTGTTGTGGCGCTGCTGCATGCGGTTCGTCCTGAAGCCGTGGGCTTGCAGGACTATGGACGGCAGGGGCATTTTCTGGAGCGCCAGATTGCCCGCTGGTCGCGGCAGTACACGGCATCGGAGACCCGGCCGATCGAGGCCATGCACCAACTGATGGCTTGGCTGCCCAGGCACATTCCCGACAGCAAGGGCCATGGCCTTGTTCATGGTGATTTGCGGCTGGACAACATGATCGTTCACCCGACCGAACCACGCGTCATGGCGCTGCTGGATTGGGAGCTCTCGACGCTGGGTGACCCATTGGCCGATCTGGCTTATCACATGCTGCCGTGGCATTTGACTGCCCAGCAATTCCGGGGCATGGCAGGCCGTGACCTGGCGGCACTCGACATCCCTTTGGAACAGGACTACTTGACGCAATGGCTTCTGCGCACCGGCCATCCACCGGTCTCCGCAGAGACCTGGAGCGTGTACCTGATTTACAACCTGTTCCGTCTGGCCGCCATCTTGCAGGGCATTGCCCGGCGTGCAGAGGACGGCACGGCCACCAGCAGCAACGCGCAGGAAACCGGTGCCCGGGCCAGACCGATTGCCGAAGTGGCATGGCGACTGGCCCGTGAACGGCTGGGTGCCCGTTGAACCTCTTTCATCTCAAGGACCCCCATGGCATTTGAACCTACCCCCCGCGTCGCCGATCTTCAACAGCGCCTGAACGCGTTCATGGAAGAGCACATTTATCCCAATGAAGATCGCCACTTGCACGAGGCCGAGACCTTGGGCCCCTGGAAAGTGCTGCCCGTGATCGAGGCGCTCAAGATCAAGGCCCGCGCCGCAGGGCTGTGGAACCTGTTTCTTCCGGAGAGTGCGCATGGGCCTGGCCTGACCAACTTGGAATACGCCCCTCTGTGCGAAATCATGGGCCGCTCTTTGTTGGCGCCAGAGGTGTTCAATTGTTCCGCACCGGACACGGGCAACATGGAAGTGCTGGCGCGCTACGGCACACCCGAGCAGCAGGAGCGCTGGCTCAAACCCTTGCTGGCCGGTGAAATCCGCTCTTGTTTTGCGATGACCGAGCCCAACGTGGCATCGAGCGATGCCACCAACATTGAAAGCTTGATCCGCCGCGAAGGCGACGAGTACGTCATCAACGGTCACAAGTGGTACACCACGGGCGCGACCGATCCGCGTTGCAAAATTTCGATTTTCATGGGCAAGTCCGACCCGGACAACCCGGATCGTCACTTGCAGCAGTCGATGATTCTGGTGCCCATGGACAGCCCTGGCATTGATGTGCGCCGATCGCTGCCGGTTTTTGGTTTCTACGGCATGCCTGATCGGGCGGCCGAAGTCGTTTTCGACAATGTGCGCGTGCCTGCATCGAACATGCTGTTGGGCGCTGGGCGGGGTTTCGAGATCGCTCAAGGCCGACTGGGGCCAGGGCGCATTCACCATTGCATGCGCCTGATCGGCCTGGCCGAACGCACGCTGGAAAAAATGTGCCGAAGGGCGCTGGACCGGGTGGCCTTTGGCCAGTCCGTGGCGACCCAGGGTGTGACGCTCGAGCGCATCGCCCAGTCACGCATCCTCATTGAGCAGACCCGCCTGCTCACGCTCAATGCCGCTGAACGCATGGACACGGTGGGCAACAAGGCGGCCAAGGCCGAAATCGCGATGATCAAGGTGGCCGCGCCCAACATGGCTTGCCAAGTGGTGGACTGGGCCATTCAGGTGCATGGTGGTGGCGGAACCAGCAACGATTTCGGGCTGACCCATGCCTATGCCATGGCCCGTCTGTTGCGCCTGGCAGACGGTCCCGATGAGGTGCACCGCAACCAGATTGGCAAATTGGAACTTCGCAAACACCAGGCACGCCACCCGGTTGCCGGGTAAACCCTGGGAAAAAGACCGCCAGCTGTCGCCAAGGCGGGTGTGGGTAGCCATAAGACACAAGACCGCGTCAATAAGCTGACCTACACTGGAATCCTGAAAAGGCGCTCGATGGCCTGGAAGGAATCTGCCGCAAGATGCGCCGCTGGTCGGCGTGTCCCTGACACAAGGAGACTGAGATGCATATTGACAGTGATTGTCCGGGCGCCATTGCAGTGCACCGTCCTCGCAGTGCCGATCGGGTGATGTGGATCACGGCAGACCGCGTGTTTTATGTCGGATTGCTGGGCATGCCCTCCACCCGCAGTGTCGGTGCCATCAGCCTGTATGTGGCGCTGGAGAGCCCGGTGCGCATCAGTGTGGATGGTGCCGAGTGGCAGACCGGTAACGTGGCTGTGGTGCAGCCCTACACCAGCCACCGTGTCGCTTGCGATGCCCGGCATATCGCCGTCATTCACGTCGAACCCGAGTCTGTCGATGCGGCGAACTTGCCGATGCTGTTGCAACACGCCAGTGGCTTGGTGGACTGGGACAGCCTGCGTGCCCGCGTGCTGAGCGCTCATGAACTGTTGATCCGCAGCGGGCGGCGCGCTGACGCACCGATTTTCGATTTTGATCAACTGGTCTTTGGCCATAGCTTGCCGATCCGTTCCGTGGACCCCCGCATCGCACGCGTTCTGGATCGCATCCGCAGTGACCCGTCAAGCCAAGCCTTGGCACAGGACTGCGCCGAGCAGGTGCATCTGTCGTTCTCGCGCTTTTTGCACCTCTTCAAAAGCGAAGTGGGGGCCTCGTTTCGCAGCTTCCGAACCTGGAAGCGCGCGCGCAGCCTGCTGCACTACGTGGTGGACCAGCGATCCACCCTCACCGATGTAGCGCTGGGCGCTGGCTACCCCGATTCCACGCACTTTAGCCACTCGATACGCCAGGTGTATGGCCTCAAGCCCAAAGACATTTTTGCCGGCTCCCGCAAGCTGCGTGTGATCGGCCCAGGCCTCTTCGCTTGAGGCCCTGCGGGGCCAGCGTGCCCGGCCCCTTGCAGGTGAGCGAGTCAATGCGCCGCCTTCATGCACAGGTGCGCACCAACTGAGCAGGTCCTTGCCGGTGTCGCATGTGTTCAAGGCAGGCTTCGCCTGCGGTGGTTCAGTCCAGCTGGCGGGCCAGCGCCTCTGGAATGGCAATGGGCAGATCCAGCAACATTTGCCCCATGCCCTTGCCCAGAGGGTCCATGCGGTTTGAGGCCGGACCACCGCCGTCCAGGGCATCGTTCATGGTGATGTTCATGGCCTGGATACCGGGCAGGTAAAAGCGCTGCACTTCACCTTTGACCAAGTGCGCGAAGTAGGTCTTGACCACCTCCGGCGTTAAACGGGCCCAGATCAAAGGCATCCATGCCGGGTCGCGCGCGATGATGCCGATGTTGGAAATATCGCCCTTGTCGCCGCTGCGAGCCCAGGCCAGTCGCACCAGCGGCACTTCGACCTTGGCGCCGACAGGATCGACCCAGGTTGCTGGGGCTTGCGGTGCGGGGGGCGCGGCGTGGCCTGTGCCTGTGGGGATGACCGCAGGCATGCTCTGGCCATCGACGACCACCTGCACGGAGACATCGCTTTTCTTGACCAGCAACGACAGGGGTTTGATGTTGGGCGAAGCGCTGGGGCGTCCTGCGCTGGGGCCGGTCGTCCCGGGCGACCACGAGGTACCCGAGGGGGCGATTTCACGGGCGAATATTTCCAGGGCCTGCTTCATGGGATGGGTGACCGAGATGCGGACCATCACTTCGCGCGAAGCGCTGGTCCGGGCGTGTGGTCCGTACAGGGTTTCTGCACCGAACAGGGTCACGTTGGCACTGGTGTAGTCGGGCATGCCCAGCGACTGCAGGATGCCGCGTGTGCGGGCGATCACGGCCTCGCCGGTGCGACGGGCCTTGGCCGCGGCATCGATGCCGATGATGACCATGGTGCCCGCGCAACGGTAGCCGTCGAGTTGCGTGGCAGAGACCTTGTAGCTGTCGGTGGGCGGTCGGCCCTGGGCTCCGCTGACACGCACGCGATCGGGTGCCACCTGATGGATCACCACGGCGCGGAAATCACAGACCACATCAGGCAACAGGTAGGCCCCTGGGTCACCGACTTCGTAGAGCAGCTGTTCGGCCACGGCCGCACGGGCCATGAGGCCACCCGTACCGGCGGGTTTGGTGACTTCAAAGCTGCCATCGGCATGGCATTCGATGATGGGGTAGCCCATGTGCGCCCAGTCTTCCACGCGTTCCCAGTCGGTATGCAAGCCGCCAGTGGCCTGACAGCCGCACTCGACGATGTGTCCGGCCAGACTGCCACCCGCCAGCGCGTCAAGATCGTCCGGTGTCCAGCCAAACTCATGGATGAGGGGCCCCAGCGTGGCCGCACTGTCCACACCGCGGCCAGTGATGACAATGTCGGCGCCCATGGACAGCGCTTGTGCGATCGGGAAGGCGCCCAGGTAGGCGTTGGCACTGATGATCTTCTCGGGCAAGGCCTCGCCGGTGAACATGTCGCGCGTGCCTTGTTCCCGCAAGCGCGGCATTTGCGCGCTGATGTCGTCGCCGAGCACTACGGCAATGCGCGGCGCCAGTCCCAGGCTGTCAGCCAGTGCCTTCAGGGCATCGGCGCAGCCTTGTGGGTTGATGCCGCCAGCATTGGCCACCACTTTGATGCCCCGGCGCATGACCTCGGGTAGTACCGCTTTCATGGCGATGTCCACAAAATCAGTGGCGTAGCCGAGTTCTGGCTTTTTGCTGCGCGCAGCGGCCAGGATCGCCATGGTGGTTTCGGCCAGATAGTCGAAGACGAGGTAATCGATCTGACCGGAATTGACGAGTTGCGGCGCGCCCAACATGCTGTCGCCCCAAAAACCCGAGGCGCCACCGATGCGAACAATTTTGTTTGGCTGAGTCATCAAAATCTCCATGAATGGGATGCCATGCCAGCATAGCCGCAGGAGTGGGCCGTGGCTTGCGGCAAGTGGCTGGATGAGCGTGCAGCGAAATTTCGGACAGCCACTGGTGATTGACCAGTTGACACAAGACGGTGACCGGAACGGTCACCACACTGCTTGTGAGGTCGCTGGGCGGCCATGATTCACTTCTCATTCAGGGAGTCCTTTATGGTCATGACGTCCGCCCGATTTCAAAATCTCCCCAGTGGGACCACACCCGTTTCTTTTTGCGTTCTCGGTTTCGGGGAGGAGGTCCATTGGGCATCGCTGGCGCTGATGGAGTGCCTGCGCACCCAGGGTTACCACATCACAGGGCTTTTGCCTCTGGCCGATGATGCGCATTGGCGTGAGGGCGGGTGGCGCAGTGACCGTGTGAAGCAAATTCAGGGGGCCAGCTCGTTTGCATTCCCTGCTTCGGCCCTGTGCGCCACGACACAACGCGAATCGCGCGGTCAGCTCACCGAGGGGGTCGATCTCGAGGCGGTGGTGGACAGCTTTGCTGCCCTGGCGACCTGGGCCGATCTGGTGGTGGTGGATGCGCTGGGTGAACCCGATGGGGGGCTCGCCCCCAACATGGGTGATGTGGCGCAAGCACTGGGTTTGCCGGTGGTCATTGCCTGCGAGGACAGTGAAGAGGCTTTGCAAAAAGCCTGCACACTGGTGCACCACCTGCGTGAACGCCAGCTTCGGGTGGTCGCTTGGGTGCAAGCCGGTCTGCAGCCGATGGCCTGTGCCGCCGGTATCCCCTGCGTGGGCAGCATTCCTTCGGCGGATTTGCATGTGCCCGAGCGCGCTGCCCGGCATGTGCAGGCCACGCGACTGCTGGACGCCTTGTTGCCCGAAGCAGGCCCGCAGTCGCTGGGTGTCTCAGCCAATGCGCGCAAGACAGGTGGTCGGCTGCATTGAACAATGGTCAGCCAACGATTGAAACGCGCCGCTCAACGGCCCTGATGGCACCATGACTTTCCGAAAAACCCTTGATTTCCTGCTTTTTGACTGGCTGCAAGCGGGCCAACTTGTCGCACGTCCACGCTTTGCAGACCATTCGGCCGAGACGTTCACGGCCGTGCTTGACCTGAGTGAACGGCTGGCTCAGGACAAGTTTGCGCCCTACAACCGGCTGGTCGACACCGAAGAGCCTTGCTTCGATGGCGAGCGGGTCATCTTGCCGCAGGCGACGCGCGATGCGGTCCAGGCGCACGCCGAAGCAGGCCTGCGGGCGGCCGGCCAGGACGCCGAAGTGGGGGGCATGCAATTGCCTTATGTGGTGGATGCCGCCGCGCGCACCTTTTTCATGAAAGCCAGCATCGGCATCGATGCCTATGCCATGCTCACCACGGCCAATGCCAACCTGCTCATGGCCCACGGCACACCAGCGCAGCGTGCGGTCTTTGCCATGCCTGAGCTGGATGGCCGCTACACGGGCACCATGTGTTTGAGTGAGCCTCAGGCCGGATCCAGTCTGGGCGACATTCTCAGCCGTGCGGTGTCAGACGGCGAGGGCGCCGAAAACGATCCGCTCGGGCCGCGTTATCGGCTGACGGGTCACAAGATGTGGATCTCCGGTGGTGAGCATGACATGGCGGAGAACATCGTCCACCTTGTGCTGGCCAAAATTCCGGATCACGATGGCCAATTGCCCGCAGGTGTCAAAGGCATCTCGCTGTTCATTGTTCCGCGCCTTCTGGTGGATGCTGACGGGCGCCAAAGTGGCCAACGCAATGATGTGTCGTTGGCGGGCCTCAACCACAAGCTGGGTTATCGCGGCACCGTCAACACCTTGCTGAATTTTGGCGAGGGGCGTCATCCTGTGCGAGGGCAGGCCGGGGCCATCGCTTACCGCGTGGGCGCGCCGGGTGCAGGACTCCAGTGCATGTTCCACATGATGAACGAGGCACGCATTCAGGTGGGCCTGGGGGCCACCATGCTGGGCTATGCCGGTTATGAGGCGGCACTCGATTACGCCCGCCAGCGACCGCAGGGGCGTCCCAGCGGACCCGCCGGCAAAGACCCCAGCGTCGTTCAGCAAGCCATCATCCAGCACCCGGACGTGCGGCGCATGTTGCTGGCCCAAAAGGCTTATGCCGAGGGCGGCTTGGCACTGGGCTTGTACTGCGCGCGACTGGTGGACGAAAAGGCCACGGGCGATGCTGCTTGCGCCAACGAAGCGGCCGCTTTGCTGGAGCTGCTCACGCCCATCGCCAAGAGCTGGCCCAGCGAATGGTGTCTGGAAGCCAACAGTCTGGCTATTCAGGTCCATGGCGGTTATGGCTACACGCGGGACTTTCCGGTCGAGCAGCATTGGCGCGACAACCGGCTGAACATGATCCACGAAGGCACGCATGGTATCCAGGCGCAGGATTTGCTCGGACGCAAAGTGCGCGCTGAAGACGGGCGTGCCTTCAAGCTGTGGGTCGAGCGGGTGCAGCAGACCGTTGCCCAGGCGCGGCAGGTGGCGTTGCTCGTGCCGCTTGCTGACGCGTTGGAGGATGCGCTTGCGTTGGTCGGGTCCGCAACGCAGGCGGCCTGGCTTCAACAACGCGCCGATGTCGCGGTGCACAACGCCATGGGCTATTTGCGCGGTTTTGGACACACCGTGTTGGCGTGGTTGTGGCTCGACCTCTGCACCCGTGCCGCCACGCAACTGGAGGCGGCGCAGGGCGATGCTGCCCTGATGCGTGGAAAGCTGGAGGCTGGTCGCTACTTCTTCACTTATGAACTGCCGCAGGTACAGGCCTGGCTGGCACCGGTGGTGGATGGAGACCCGCAGTTCGCCCTGCTCGATCCGGCGGTGCTCTGAGCGCGCAGCAGCGTAGCCAGTCGGCACAAGCGGTTGCGCTACCCTGCTCCTAGAATGAATTTCCCGCCCCCTTTTAGCCAGGATTGCCATGTTCGAATCTCCCTCTGCTTCCCATTACTTCACGCCCGAACATGATGCTTTTCGGGCGGCGATGCGCGACTTTGTGTCGAAAGAAATCACGCCCTTTGCCCCGGAATGGGACGAGGCCGAGACCTTCCCCCGCGAGCTTTACCGTAAAGCGGCCGATCTGGGGATCCTGGGTGTCGGTTACGACGAGGCCTATGGTGGCACCCCTGCCGATGTTTTCTACCACCTGATCGTCTCGGAAGAGATGGCGCGCTGCGGCGTGGGCGGCGTGGCTGCATCGCTGCTTTCCCACACCATCGGCTTGCCACCGGTGGCCGCCCATGGCAGTGCGGCCATGAAGCAGCGCATCATTCCCAAGGTGCTCAGTGGCGAGAAGATTGCAGCCCTGGCGGTGACCGAGCCCGGCGGTGGCTCCGACGTGGCGGCGCTCAAGACCACGGCCGTGCGAGACGGTGACCACTATGTGGTGAACGGCGAGAAAGTGTTCATCACTTCGGGCATGCGTGCCGACTACATCACGGTGGCCGTGCGCACCGATCCTGCGAGCAAAGGGCCTTCGGGCATATCGGCCTTGCTCATCGAGGGCGATGCTGTTGGCCTGTCGCGAACCGCACTCAAGAAGATGGGGTGGTGGGCTTCCGACACCGCGCACCTGCGCTTTGACAATGTGCGCGTGCCGGTCAGCAACCTGATCGGCACCGAGAACCAGGGCTTCAAGGTGTTCATGAACAACTTCAACAGCGAGCGTCTGGGCATGTCTGCACAGGCCTGTGGCTATGCCCAAGTTTGCCTGGAAGAAGCGCTGGACTGGGCGCGTGAGCGCAAGACCTTTGGCATGAGCTTGTCAGAGCGGCAGGTGATCCGACACAAACTGATGGACATGTATGCCCGCATTGATGCTTCACGCAGCTTGGTCTATGACCTGGCCTGGCGCTTGCGTGAAAGCGTGGGTGATCCCCATCAACTCGTGGCGCGAACCTGCATGGCCAAAGTGCTGTCGACCCAAGCCATGCAATACTGCGCGGACCAAGCAGTGCAGATTCTGGGGGGCATGGGTTTCATGCGCGGAACGCGCAGCGAGCGCATCTACCGTGAAGTCAAGGTCATGATGATCGGGGGTGGCTCCGAGGAAATCATGAAAGACCTGGGCGCACGCCAGCTCGGCATTTGAGGAAGCTTTGATGCAAAACACCTGTCAAGACCTGCGAGACGAATACCACGCCCTGGCCGATTTGTGCGCCCAGCTCAGCCCCGAGGACTGGCGCCGCACCACCGACTTCCATACCTGGACACCTTGGGATGAGGTGGCGCACCTGTGTTATTTTGACCAGACCGCTTTGCAATCGGTGAACGATCCTGAAGGCTTCATCGCGGGTGCCAGAGATCTGGTCCACCTCATGGGGACGGGTCGAGAAATCAGCGCAGTCGCACGCGAGACCTTTGCCGGACTCGATGGTGCGGCCTTGCTGAGCCTTTGGCGTCAACGCTTTGAAGCACTGGTGGATGCCCTGGCCCAACAAGATCCCAAGGCCCGTTTGAATTGGTACGGGCCCAGCATGAGTGCCAAGTCCTTTACCACGGCGCGCCTGATGGAGACGTGGGCCCATGGACAAGACATCTGGGACGCCATGCGTCGCCCGCGGCCAGGCAGTCAGCGGCTGAAAGCCATTGCCCATATTGGTGTGAGCACCTTTGGCTGGACTTTCATCAACCGCAAGTTGCCTGTGCCCGCTGTGACGCCTTATGTGGAACTCAGCGCGCCAGACGGCAGCCTGTGGACCTGGGGTGATTTTTCTGCCACCGACTTCGTGCGCGGGCCTGCGCAAGACTTCTGTTTGCTGGTCACCCAACGACGCCATCGCGCCGATACCCGCTTGCAGTGGGCCGGTGAGGGGGCTGAGCAGTGGACCCGATGGGCCCAGTGTTTTGCCGGTGAACCTGCCGATGGCCCTGGCCCCGGCGTACGCCCGGCCATCTGAATCGCGCATGGTCCGCGAACCTGTGGATCTGGAGCGCGCCCATGCTGCGCGCGTGAGCGCCCTCATCCGGGCGCTGGCCGCGAACGCGCATGAACACTGTCTTTCCGAGTACTCGTTCACCAATTTGTGGTTGTACCGCCGTGAACACCGTTACCGTTTCACGGAGGGTCCTTGGCCCTGCATCAGTGGCCTTACCTACGATGGCGTGCACCACGCCATGCCCTTGTTCCCGCTCGAGAGTGCCCCTCCCGAAGTCCTGGACGATTTGCTGCGCACCCACGATTGCCTGTATCCGGTGCCGCAGAGTCAGGTTCTGCAACTGAGTCCTGCACGTTATCAGTCGGTCAGCCAGCGCGATGATGCCGATTACCTGTATCCGGCCGACCAGTTTCGCCATTACCGTGGTGCTTTGCTTCACAAGAAGCGCAATCTGATGAATCAGCTGCTCAAAAGTCACCGCGTCCAGGCGCAACCCTACGGTGCCGGGTGGCATGCGCAGGCCTTGATGGTGCTGAACGGCTGGATGCAGGACAAGGGCAAACCCGCAGGCAGTGCCGATGCGCAGCCTTGCATGGACGCGCTGGCCGAGGCCGAGGCGCTCGGGCTGCAGGGCTTTGGTTACACCGTCGATGGTGAGCCGGGTGGTTTCGTCCTGGCCGAAGCTTTGCAGCCGGGTGTGTATGCCATGCGTTTTGCCAAGAGCCGACACCACTTCAAAGGGCTGGCGCAGTACATGTTCCATCATTTCTGCCTTGAGCGGGCAGAGGCCACGTGGCTCAATTTCGAGCAGGACTTGGGCCTGCTCAATTTCCGCCAGACCAAGCAGTCCTACCAGCCGCAGGCCTTGCTTGACAAGTTTCGCGTCACTGGTCAGACCTGAATCAGGCCAGCCTGTGACCGCTCAATGGGGGGGCACTGCGGGACAACCCTCGCTCAACGCAGCCAATTTTCGCAAGACCATTCGCATCTCTCTTTATAAGATGCATGCACACCGGCGAGAGACCCTGAGGTCATCGTCCGTTGTCACGGCCCAAGTGCTTGAGTGCACTGAGGCATCAAGCGAATTAACCGAGCACACCATGGCACACATTGAGTCCTCCCTGTCCGTCTCCAGCGATGTTTTCCGCGCCAACCGCGAAGGCATGTTGGCTTTGCAGGACCGAGTCCAGCAATACGAAGCGCGCACACGCCAGAAATCGGCAGCTTCGCGCGAACGTTTTGAAAAGCGGGGTCAGATGCTGCCGCGAGAGCGGCTGTCGCTGCTGCTCGATCCGGGGGCGCCGTTTCTGGAACTTTCCTCCATGGCCGGTCTGGGCTTTGACAACCCGGATCTGGAAAAAAGCGTGCCGGGGGGGGGCGTCATCACCGGCATTGGTTTTGTCAACGGCATCCGCTGCATGGTGATGGCCTCCGACTCCGGCATCGATGCCGGTGCTTTGCAGCCCATGGGCCTGGATAAACTTTTGCGTGCCCAAGAGATGGCGCTTGAGAACAAGCTGCCCTATGTGCAACTGGTGGAGAGTGCCGGTGCCAACTTGATGACCTACCGCGTTGAAGACTTTGTGCGCGGTGGCAGCAGTTTTCGCAACCTTGCACGTTTGTCGGCTGCCGGATTGCCGGTGGTCACGGTCACGCACGGTTCGTCGACTGCTGGGGGCGCTTACCAGACTGGTCTGTCGGATTACATCATCCTGGTGCGAGGCCGCTCCAGGGCCTTCCTTGCGGGGCCGCCCTTGCTCAAGGCAGCTACGGGTGAGGTTGCTACCGAGGAGGAGCTTGGGGGCGCGCTCATGCACACGTCCATCTCGGGTCTGGGTGACTACCTCGCAGAGGATGACCGTGATGCGCTGCGCATTGCCCGGGAAGTGATGGGCCAGATTGATTGGGACCATGGCATGCCCGTCGATTCACCACGCCGCTTCAAGGCCCCACGTTACGACAGCGAAGAGCTGTTGGGCATCATGCCGATGGACCACAAGCGACCCGTCAACATGAAAGAGGTGATTGCCCGCATTGCAGACGATTCAGATTTCCTGGAGTTTGGCGAGAACTATGGCGGCGCAACCGTGTGCGGCCACATCAAGATCGAAGGCTGGTCTTTGGGGGTGATCACCAACAACGGACCCATCGATCCGGCCGGGGCCACCAAGGCCACCCACTTCATCCAGGCCTGTTGCCAGTCCAAGACGCCCATCCTTTATTTGAACAACACCACCGGATTCATGGTGGGGCGGGCTTATGAGGAGAGCGGCATCATCAAGCATGGCTCCAAAATGATCCAGGCGGTGACCAGCGCCACCGTGCCTCAGATCACCATCTACTGTGGTGCTTCATTTGGTGCGGGCAACTATGGCATGTGCGGTCGTGGCTTCAATCCGCGATTCTGCTTTTCCTGGCCCAACGCCAAAACGGCGGTGATGGGTGGTGAGCAAGCGGCAGAGACCATGGCCATCGTGACCGAGGCCGCGATGCGCCGCAAGGGTGAGGTGGACCAGGCCAAGATCGATTCGCTCAAGCAGAACATCATCGATCGCTTTGACCGCCAAATGAGCGTATTCACCACCAGCGCACAGTTGCTCGATGACGGTGTGATCGACCCGCGTGACACCCGTGCCGTGCTGGCCAATGTGCTCGCGATCTGCCGCGAAGCCGCTGCTCGCCAGCCTCAAACCATGCAGTTTTCTGTCGCTCGCCCGTAAAGACCAAGGAGCCCACTGTGCAATTGACACACGAACACGAACAAATCCGAGCCACCATCCGACGCTGGATCGCCGAGAAGGTCAACCCCCATGTCGACGAATGGGAAGAGGCTGAAATTTTCCCCGCCCATGAGTTGTTTCGCCAAATGGGCGATCTGGGTCTGCTGGGTCTGAACAAAGCGGTCGAGAACGGCGGCATGGGCTTGGATTATTCCTATGCCGCGCTGTTGGCAGAGGAGCTGGCGCAGATCAACTGTGGCGGCATCCCCATGGCCATTGGCGTGCAGACCGACATGTGTACACCGGCCCTGGCCGAACGCGGGAGTGCCGAGCTGCGCGCTGAATTTCTGGTGCCTGCCATCTCGGGCGAATATGTCGGTTGTCTGGGGGTGTCCGAGGTGGGCAGTGGCTCCGACGTGGCCTCCATCAAGACCACGGCACGCAAAGATGGTGACGACTACATCATCAACGGCGGAAAAATGTGGACCACCAATGGCACGCAGGCCGACTTTTGCTGCGTGCTGGCCAATACCTCTGAAGGTTCGGCGCACAAAAACAAGTCGCTCATCATCGTGCCCATGAAAACCAAGGGCGTTGAAGTGGCCAAGAAGATTCGCAAGATCGGCATGGATTCGTCCGACACCGCCCAGCTGTTTTTCGACGAGGTGCGTGTCCCCCAGCGCTACAGAATCGGCGAAGAAGGCATGGGGTTCATTTACCAGATGGAGCAGTTTCAGATTGAGCGCCTGTGGGGAGCCCTGAACACCACAGCCTTCGCGCAGCGTGCCATCGACATCACGATTGACTACACCCGAGAGCGCAAGGTCTTTGGCAAACCACTGCTGGACAACCAGACGGTGCACTTCAAGCTGGCCGAGTTCCAGGCCGATGTCGAAGCGGTGCGCACTTTGTGTTGGCGCGGCGTCGAGATGGTGGTGCGCAAGGAAGACGCCACCCACATTGCCACCATGGCCAAACTCAAGGCCGGCCGTCTGGCACGACAGGTCACCGACGGGTGCCTGCAGTTTTGGGGTGGCATGGGCTTTGTCAAGGAAAGTCTCATCTCCCGCTTGTACCGTGACATGCGCTTGCCGTCCATTGGTGGTGGTGCCGACGAAGTCATGCTCCAGATCCTGTGCAAGAACATGGGCATCTTCCCTAAAGCCACTTGAAATCTGCCATGACCAAAACCACACCTTTTCAAAAGATCCTGATCGCCAATCGCGGCGAAATTGCGTTGCGCGTGATCCGCACGGCACGCACCATGGGCTATCAGACAGTGGCTGTTTACTCGACCGCCGATGCCGGCTCACGCCATGTACTGGAAGCGGATCAGGCCGTGTGCATTGGCGATCCGCTGCCCGCGCAGTCTTATTTGCGCATCGAGGCCATCGTGGAAGCGGCGCGACAGACGGGTGCCGACGCGGTGCATCCAGGCTATGGTTTCCTGGCGGAGAACGAAGACTTTGCCCGCGCTTGTGGTGAAGCGGGGCTGGTGTTCATCGGACCTTCACCCGAGGCCATCATCGCGATGGGCCACAAGGCGGGTGCCAAGAAAATCATGATGGACGCAGGGGTGCCTTGCATTCCCGGTTATCAGGGAGAAGACCAGAGCGAAGCGCGTCTGTTGGCCGAGGCCGAAAAGATGGGCTTCCCGGTGATGATCAAGGCCACCGCGGGCGGTGGCGGTCGCGGCATGCGGCTGGTGCACAGCGCCAAGGAATTCCCCGATTTGCTGCGCAGCGCGCAGTCCGAGGCCCAGAATGCGTTCGGAGATCCTGAGGTCATTTTGGAGCGGGCGATCATGGAGCCGCGCCACATCGAGATCCAGATTTTTGCCGATCGCCATGGCAACGCCATTCATTTGGGCGAACGCGATTGCTCGGTGCAGCGACGTCATCAAAAGGTGATTGAAGAAGCGCCATCGCCGGCTGTGGATGCCCAATTGCGCGAACGCATGGGCGCAACGGCCGTTGCTGCGGTCAAGGCGATCCGTTACGAAGGCGCCGGCACGCTGGAGTTTTTGCTCGATCAACAGGGCAACTACTTTTTCATGGAAATGAACACCCGCCTGCAAGTGGAGCACCCCGTCACCGAGGCCATCACCGGCCTTGATCTGGTGGCGTTGCAGCTGCGTGTGGCTGCTGGAGAACCGCTGCCCCTGCGACAAGAGGATGTGCGTTTTGAGGGTCATGCCATTGAGGTTCGTCTGTGCGCTGAAGATGTCGGCAAGGGGTTCATGCCCCAAAGTGGCACGATGCTGCTTTGGCATGCGGCCGACCATCTGCGGGTCGAGCAGGCCTTGCGCGCGGGCGCTGAGATTCCGCCTTATTACGACTCGATGATTGCCAAGCTCATTGCCCATGGCACCACACGAGATGAGGCGCTTCGCCGTCTGCAGTTGGGTTTGCAACAGACGGTGGCACTGGGCGTCACGACCAACCAGGTGTTCTTGGGCAGTTGCTTGCGTCACCCGGTGTTTGCCGCAGGGGGTGCGACCACGGCATTCATTGCGCAACACCAGGACGAGTTGCTGCAGGTGAACGCCACAGACCGGGAGCGCGCAGTGGCCTTGGCCACCTTGCTGCTTTTCGAGACCGCCAACCACAGTCCCACGCGTGCCGGTTTGCGCCGCTTGGCGCACGCCTTGCCGGTCGGCATGCGCCTTGAGATCGATGGTGCTCGGCACAGCGTCCAATTCACGCAAAGCGGCCCGCACCGATTTGATGTTCGGATGGAGGACCGCGTGCACGTGATTGACCTGGTGGACATGACGCCGAACCACGTGCGCGTGGTGCTCGATGGCGTGATGGAAAGTGCGGTGTTCCTGCGCGATGGCCCGCAGCTTTTGCTGCATTACCGGGGTCAGCCCGTCACGGTGAATGACCACACCCGCAGTGCAGCGGAGCGTGCGGTGGAAGGTGGCGGCGACGGCAAGGTCCGTGCGTCCATGAACGGCCGCGTGGTGGCGGTGCTGGTGGCTGAGGGTGACCAGGTTGAGGCCGGTCAGCCCATGGTCACGCTGGAGGCCATGAAGATGGAGCATGTCCACATGGCACCCGTGAGCGGACGCGTCAGTGCATTGGGTGTCGGCGTGGGCGAGCAAGTGGCTTTGCGTCGGGTGCTGGCCGAGATCGAAGTGCCTGCCGCCAACTGATGCACACACAAGGAAAAACACCATGACTGAGATGCAAGAGGTTTTGCTTGAACGCCGAGGTCAGGCATTCTGGATCACCATCAACCGGCCCGACAAGCGCAATGCCTTGCACGCCGGCGTGATCGTCAGCATGCGCGAGGGCATCCGCCTGGCACATGCCGAAGGCGACGTGCGCGCCATCGTGGTCACTGCCGTGGGCGATAAGGCTTTTTGCGCAGGGGGTGACCTGCAGCCCGGCAAAGGTTTCGCCTTTGACTTTTCCAGACCCAGCGTGGACTATGCCGATTTGCTGCGGGATGCGCAGAATGCGACCTTGCCCATCATCGTTCGTGTCAACGGCACTTGCATGGCGGGGGGGATGGGCTTGTTGTGCATGGCCGATATGGCCATCAGCGCTGACCATGCCCTTTTTGGTCTTCCGGAGGTGAAGGTGGGCGTATTCCCCATGCAGGTTCTCAGCCTGTTGCAGGACCTGGTGCCGCGCCGCTGGATGCGCGAATGGGCGCTGACCGGCGAGCCGATCAGCGCCGAGGATGCCTTGGCCGCCGGCTTGCTCAACTACGTGGTGCCTGCGTCCGATCTCGACGCCAAAACCGACTGGTTGCTTGCGCGTTTGGTGGACAAATCGCCCACCGCCATCCGTCGCGGCAAGTACGCCATGCGCGCCATCGGGTCCATGTCGTTTGACCAGGCCATTGCCTACACCGAAAACCAGATTGGATTGCTGGCCATGACCGAAGACGCCAAAGAAGGGCTTGCGGCTTTCAATGAACGCCGCAAGCCGGTGTGGACTGGACGTTGATAACCCGCCACCGGATCTGAACCATGAACACCCAACCCCTTTGGCCTGGTTCAAGAGCCTCGGTGCCCAGCCCTGTGCTGGGATTGGCCGTATGGCTTCGCCGTGTGGCGCAACGCTACCCGTTGCGCGCAGCGCTCACCTGTGATGGCGTCACCTGGACCTATGCCGAGCTGCAATGCCGGATAGAAAGCATGGCTGCGGTCCTTGCCGGGCGCGGCGTACAAGTCGGCGACCGTGTGGGTTATCTCGGCTTCAATGACCCCCATTTTCTGGTGGCGCTGTTTGCCGCTGCGCGTCTGAACGCCATCTTTGTGCCGCTGAATTTCAGGCTGACCGGGCCTGAAATCGCCTTCATTGCCGAAGATGCCGGCGTCAGCCTCTTGCTGGCGGACGCACATCACCGACCAGTGATCGATGGCGTCCGCACAGCGCTCAGCTGCAAGCGTTACCTTTCAGTCGATGGCGCTGCCGTTGGCTGGGAGACCTTGCCCGCGCTGGACCTGCCGCCAGTGAGTGTGCCGCCCGAAGTCCAGGTCCCACCCGACGATGTGGCCTTGATCATGTACACCTCTGGCACCACGGGCCATCCCAAGGGGGCCATGCTCACACACGGCAACTTCTGGAGCAATAACCTCAATGGCATCCTGAGCAACGGTCTGCGTTGTGAGGATGTGGTGCTCAACTTTGCGCCACTTTTTCATGTGGGCGGTCTGTGTTCGGTATCACTGCCAGCCATGCAGGTTGGCGGCCACCTCGTGCTGCACCGTGCTTGGGATGCCGAAGCCGTGATGCGCGACATTGCAAAGTACCGTGTGAGTGTGACTTTTGCCGTGCCGTCCATGTTGCTCTTCATGAGCCAGCACTCTGAATTTGCCAAAGCGGACCTGTCGAGCCTGCGTGCCATTGCCGTTGGTGGTGCACCTATGCCTGTGCCCTTGTTGCAGTTGTATGCCAACCGCCATATTCCCGTGAACCAGGGTTTTGGCATGACCGAAACCACTGCCACCGTGAGCCTGCTGGTGCCTGAGCGTGGCATTGACAAGCAGGGTTCATGCGGGATGCCTGCTTTGCTGACGGAGGTCCGGTTGACCGACTACGAAGGTCAGCCGATCACGCAGGCGCATGTGAAAGGGGAGTTGTGCATCCGTGGCGGCAACGTCATGAAGGGTTACTGGAACCGACCCGATGTGACCCGCAGCAGCTTTGACGAGGAAGGCTGGTTTCACAGCGGCGATGTGGCGTATGTGGATGAAGACGGGTTTTATTACATTTGCGACCGTCTCAAGGACATGGTCATCAGTGGTGGTGAAAACGTCTACCCGGCAGAGGTGGAGAGCGTGCTGTACCGCCACCCGTCGGTGGCCGAAGCGGCCGTGATCGGTGCGCCCGACGAGCGTTGGGGTGAGCGTGTGGTGGCCATTGTGGCGCTCAGACCCGGCACCAGCCTCACGCTCGAAGAACTGCAGAACTTTGCCCGCCAGAGTTTGGCTGGCTACAAGATTCCACGTGAGTTGCGGGTGGTTGACGCCTTGCCCCGCAACCCGACCGGCAAAGTACTCAAAGGGCAGTTGCGAGAAAAAAACGACACTGCTTGATTCCGTTGAGCGTTCAAAAATCAGGAGACAAAATGACCTCAATTTCTTCTTCCAAACCCATTGACGATTTTGGCGGTGTCCCTGCGCCATTGCCGAAAATCGGCATGGGCCAGTGGTTTACCGAGCGCGCTATGCGTGATGGAAAACGCAAGGCTTTGACTTTTGAGGGTGAAACCTGGACCTACGCCGACATGCTGGTGCGTGTCGACCAGATGGCCGGTGCACTGCTGGCCGGTGGCGCTCAAGTGGGCACACGTGTCGCTTACCTGGGGTTCAACCATCCCCTGTTTTTCGTCACGCTGTTCGCCTGTTCCAAGATCGGTGCGATCTTTGTTCCGCTGAACTTCCGCCTCGCAGCCCCCGAGTTCGAATACATCATCAACGATGCCGGCGTGCACACCCTCATCGTCGACAACGATCACATGCCCGTGATCGAAGCCCTGCGCGGAAAATTGCGCTGCAGCCGCTACCTGTGTGCCCATGGCACATCGCCCGATGCCAGTCGCTGGCCCGAAGCCACGCAGGCCATGGCAGCGGCTACGCCCGTCAAGGTGGCGCATCAGCCGCACCAGGATGAGGTGGCTATCATCATGTACACCTCGGGTACCACCGGTCGCCCGAAAGGTGCCATGCTCACCGTCGGCAATTTCTGGTGGAACCATGTGAGCGAACTGGTGATGCTCGACCTCCGCCCTGATGATGTGTTGCTGACCTTCGCGCCCATCTTTCACATTGGCGCGCTCAATGTGTTGACGCTCACCACCTTCCTCAAGGGCGCGCACATTGTGCTGCACCGCAGTTTTGATCCTGGTCAGGCCTTGCGTGACATTGCACGTTACCAAGTCACCACCATCTTCGTGGTACCGGCCATGTTGCTGTTCATCAGCCAACACGCGGACTTTGCCTCGGCCGATACCTCGTCTGTGCGCTTCATCATGTGCGGAGGTGCCCCGTGTCCTGAGCCTTTGCTGCACATCATGAAACAGCGCGGCATATTGGTGCAGCAAGGCTATGGCCTGACCGAGACTGCCGCTATGGCCACGGCCTTGTCGGCGGAGTGGGCGGTCAGCAAGATCGGTTCGGTTGGCGTATCGCCACTGCTGACGGATGTGCGCATCATGGCTGGTGACGGTCGCGTGGTCACCCAGCCCCAAGAGCGTGGTGAAATTTGCGTGCGCGGAATGAACGTCACCCGTGGCTATTGGAATCAGCCAGAGGCCACCCGGCAGGCCATCAGTGATGACCATTGGTTCCGGACAGGTGATGTGGGGTATTTTGACGAGCAGGGGTTTTATTACATCTGTGACCGCGTCAAAGACATGATCATCACCGGCGGAGAGAACGTTTACCCGGCCGAGGTCGAGAGCGTTCTCTATGGGCATCCGTCTGTGACGGAAGTGGCGGTGGTGGGTGCCCCCGATCCGCAGTGGGGAGAGGCTGTCGTCGCGGTGGTGGCACTCAAGCCGGGCAGCACGCTCACGCTGGAGGAAATACGCGATTTCACCAGCGAGCGTCTGGCGCGTTACAAAGTGCCCAAGCAATTGCGCATTGTTGAAGCACTGCCACGCAACCCCACGGGCAAGATCCTCAAATACAAGTTGCGCGAAACGGCACCCTGAATCAGCGCTTTGAGCGGCATCGACCCACCAGAGGGCAGGTCGGTGCCCGGAAACCGTCAACCGGGTACAAACCAGTCGATCTCGGGTTCCTGTCCAGGGTCCACCGCATAGCCGCTGAAATCGGTGATGCCTGCATCCCTCAGCACCATCTCGTCCAGATAGGCCTGGCCGGTGGCTTCGCGACTGGGGCGCGTGACAATCAGGTAAGCCGCATCGGCCATGATGTCGGGTGTGCGTGAGCGCTGCGCCATCGCGGGATCGGCAATGCGCAATGCCGAGGTGCCGATGAAGGTGCGTGGCCACAGTGTGTTCGAGGCCAGTCCTTGGTCACCGAACTCGGCGGCCAGGCCCAGGCTGATCATGCCCATGGCGAATTTCGAGGTGGTGTAAGCCAGATGAGGTGCAAACCAGCGCGCCTGAAGATCCAGCGGTGGTGCGAGCGTGAGGATGTGCGGATTCGGCGCTCGCAGCAAGTGAGGCAAAGCGACTTGAGCACAGACGAAGCTTCCCCTTGCATTGATGCCCATCATCAGGTCGTAGCGTTTGAGTGGCGTCTCCAGCGCCCCTTTGGGGTGGATGGCGCTGGCGTTGTTGACGAGGATGTCCAGCCCACCAAAGCGTGCAACGGCGTTGGCCATGGCTGCCTGCACCTGGGTTTCATCGCGAACGTCTACCGCAACGGCAAGTGCCTGTCCGCCTGCGGCTTCAATCTCGCGTGCGGTTTCGTGAATGGTACCTGGTAAACGCGGGTCGGGGTCGACCGTTTTGGCTGCCACTACGATGTTTGCCCCGTCGCGCGCGGCGCGCAGTGCGATGGCCCGGCCAATGCCCCGGCTGGCACCGGTGATGAATAGGGTTTTTCCTTGCAAGTTGGTCATATTCAGAGAATTTAAAAGTTTGTGAAGGGACGGTCAGCGTCCGCGCCAGACGGGCGGACGCTTTTCGGCAAAGGCGCGTGCACCTTCTTGCGCGTCTTCGGACCGACTGACCGGATCGGCCAGCGGCCTCTGGCGGGCGAACATCTCGTCCGCTGCCCATGTGTCGGACTGCACGACGATCTGCTTGCTGGTGCGCGCGGCCAGTGGGGCCTGCTCGGCAATGCGGCTGGCCAGTTCGATGGCCTGGGCCAGCGCCTGCCCCGGCGGAACCAGGCGATTGACCATGCCCTGTGCCCATGCACGCTGAGCTGGCAGCAAATCGCCGGTCAAGGCCATTTCCATGGCCAGGAAGTAGGGCAAGCGTTTGGGCAGCCGCATCAGGCCACCGGCCGATGCGACCAGGCCGCGACGCACCTCGGGCAGGCCGAATTGGGCGTTGTCGGCTGCGACGATCAGGTCACAGGCGAGTGCCAGCTCGAATCCGCCTGCCACGGCGTAGCCTTCCACCGCTGCGATGACCGGTTTGCTGGGAGGGCGTTCCGTCAGGCCGCCAAAGCCACGCACAGGATCCCATGGCAACTCGCCGCGGGTGAACGCCTTGAGGTCCATGCCTGAGCAGAAATTTCCGCCTTCACCGGTGATCACGGCCACACGCCATGTGTCGCTTGCTTCAAAGGCGTCGATGGCGGCAGCGATTTTTCGGGCGAGCATGCCGGTCATGGCATTGCGTGCCTGCGGCCGGTTCAGACGCAGCACGCGCACCGAACCATGGGATTCGAGCAGCAGTTCGTCACTCATAGTGTGTCTCAGGCCACTTCAAATAAACCGGCGGCACCCATGCCGCCACCGACGCACATGGTCACGACCACATATTTCGCGCCACGGCGCTTGCCCTCGATCAGTGCGTGACCCACCAGACGGGCGCCTGTCATGCCGTAGGGATGACCAATGGAGATGCCCCCACCGTTGACGTTGTAACGCTCAGGGTCGATGCCCAGATGGTCGCGGCAATAGAGGGCTTGGCAGGCAAAAGCCTCGTTGAGTTCCCACAGACCGATGTCGTTCACTTTCAGGCCGTGGCGCTGCAAAAGCTTGGGGATGGCATAGACGGGGCCGATGCCCATTTCCTCGGGTGGGCAACCGGCGACCGCCATGCCCCGGTAAATGCCCAGGGGGGCCAGGCCGCGTTTTTCGGCCAGAGCGCGGTCCATGACCACACAGGCCGATGCGCCATCGGACAGTTGGCTGGCGTTGCCCGCGGTGATCAGTCCGCCTTCGATCACCGGCTTCAGGTTGTGCAAGCTCTCCAGCGTCGTCTCGGGACGATTGCCCTCGTCGCGCGCCAGTGTGACGCTGCGGTAGCTCACTTGTTCTGTGACCTTGTCCACCACCGCCATCTGTGTCGTGATGGGCACGATCTCGGCATCAAGCCGGCCAGCGGCTTGCGCCGCCGCAGTTCGCTGTTGCGATTGGAAGGCATAGGCGTCCTGAGCTTCGCGACCGATGCCATACTTTTTGGCCACGAACTCAGCGGTCTGCAGCATGGGCATGTAGGCATGCGCCGCTTTGGCGATAACGGCCGGGTCGGCTTCGGCTGCGGCCCACTTCATGTACGCATTCTGGACGGCAGAGATGTTCTCCTGCCCGCCTGCGACCACCACGTCCATGCCATCAACCATCACCTGCTTGGCGGCGGTGGCAATGGCCATCAGCCCCGAGGCACATTGGCGGTCCATGGTTTGTCCGGCCACATTCAAAGGCAGGCCTGCTGCCAGCAGGGCATGGCGTGCGAGGTTCATGCCGGCAGTGCCTGCAGTCAAAACGGAACCGATGACAACGTCCTCGATCTCCCCAGCGTCGATGCTGGCGCGCTCGACCGCATGCTGTATGGCGTGTGCCATCAGGGATGGGGACTTGGTGTGGTTGAACGCACCTTTGAAAGCCCGACCAATGGGGGTGCGGGCGGTGGACACAATGACGGCTTCTCTCATGGTTTCTCCAGTAGATGGGGTGTTTGGAAACGGGGGGAATTCAAGGTGTGTACTGTGAAAGGCGTCGGCCTTTGCTGGCCAATTGCCTCAGCAAGGGGCTGACCGTCCAATAGCCAAAGGGGTTGCTGCGCGTGGCTTCGTAATGGTCCAGACGCTGTACCACATGGCTCAGGCCGCACTCGTCTGCCAGAAACATGGGCCCCCCTTGGTGGTCGGGAAATCCGTAACCGGCGGTCCACACCACATCGATGTCGCTGCCGCGGTAAGCGATCCCTTCTTCCAGGATGCGTGCGCCTTCGTTGACCATGCTGTAGATCAGACGTTCGATGATTTCGGTGTTGGAAATGTCGCTGCGGCGAACGATGTCATGCTGCGCAGCAAGGGCGGTGCACACCGCCTGTGTGTCCGGGTTGGCCATGGGCGTGCGGCCTTCGTAGCGGTAATAGCCAGCGCCGGTTTTTTGGCCGAACTGGCCCAGCTCAAAAAGCTTGCGTACGACCACGCGGTAGGTGGGGTCTGGCGGCAGACCACCGGCTTTTTCGTATTCGATAACGGTCTTGGCACCCACGTCAATGCCGGCCATGTCGAGCATGCGGCAAGGCCCCATGGCCAGTCCAAGGCTTTCAATGGCTTGGTCAATTTGTGCGGGCGTGGCACCTTCGAGCAAGAGAAACTCGGCCTCACGCATGTAGACCTCGGCCATGCGGTTGCCGATGAAGCCATAGCAAACGCCCGAGACAGCCGCCACCTTGCCAATCCGTTTGGCCAGATGCATCACGGTGGCCAGAACATCGGGCGCGGTGTGTGCACCTCGCACCACTTCCAGCAGACGCATCACGTTGGCCGGGCTGAAGAAATGGGTGCCCAAAACCTCATGCACGCGGTCCGTGGCGCTGGCGATGGCGTCGACATCCAGTGTCGAGGTGTTGGTCGCGATGATGGCGCCGGGTTTGCACACCTGGCTCAGACGAGAGGCAATCTTCTGTTTGAGCGCCATGTTCTCGAATACGGCCTCGATCACGATGTCACAGTCGCCCAAGTCGGTGTCTTTCAGGGACGGTGTGAGGCGTGCCAGTCGGCGGTCGCGTTCTTCGGCGCGGAGTTTGCCTTTGCTGACGGTGGCGTCGTAGTTTTGCTGAATGGTGGCCATGCCACGCGCCAAGGCTTCCTCAGAGGCTTCCACCAAGACCGTGTCATAGCCGGCGTTGATGAAACACATGGCAATGCCGCCGCCCATGGTTCCGGCACCAAGCACACCGATCTTGCGGATCGGGCGCAGGGCCAAGTCTTTGGGCAAGCCCGGAATTTTCTCTGCCGAGCGCTCTGCAAAAAAGAGATGGCGCAGTGCCTTGGATGTGTTTGAACGCAGCAAGCGTTGAAAGCACTGCGCTTCGATCTCTTCGCCTTGACCGAAGGGCTGGGTGGTGGCTGCATGCACACAGGTCACGATGGCTTCGTGCGCCGGGTAATGCGGTTTGGATTTCGCCAAGGCCATGGCCTTGGCGATGAAATCGGTGGGCAGTGCCGCCACATCTACCGTCAACGCGCTGCTGCGGCGCGGCTTCCAGCTCTGCTGTACAAGGGCTGTGGCACAGGCCAGTGCCGCTTCCAATGGCGGCTGTTCCTTGATTTCGTCGATGATGCCGATGGCCAAAGCTTCACCGGTATCCACCATGCGGCCGCTGAGCATCAGGTCCAGCGCGCGTTGTGCACCCACCAATCGCGGCAGGCGCTGCGTGCCGAGCGAGCCGGGGATCAGTCCCAGTTTCACTTCGGGTAATCCCACACGTGTGCCTGGAGCAGCCACGCGCCAGTGGCAGGCCATGGCCAGTTCCAGGCCTCCCCCCAGTGCAGTGCCGTGCAGTGCCGCCACCACAGGCCGTGAACAGGCTTCCAAAGTGGCCAGGAAATGGTTGTAGGGCGCGGCACTGAAAGCCGGGTCCTCGAAGGCGGCAATGTCACCCCCTGCGACAAATGTCCGGCCTTCGCAGTGCACCACCAGGGCTTGCAGTTCGGGCTTGTCTTCAAAGGTGGCAAGCCCCTTGATCAGCCCCTGCACGGTTTGCGCAGAAATGGCATTGACGGGCGGATTGTGTATGGCGAGGATACCTATGGTGCCTGCAGTTTGAAAGGTGACAGTGGGTGTGCTCATTAGGTCAATTCATGTGATGTCTCCAGAGCTTAAATAGCCGTACAGGCGGTGTCTTGTGCCAAGTGGTTGGATTGTTGGGTGCTGCCAGGTGGGTCATGTTGCGGCACGTTGCGGCATGGCGCAGGTCGGCTTGACCGCATCTGTGGAATCCGTCCGGATCGTGACTATTTTTGGGTGCAATTTGGCATCTTGCTTTTTCCACCCTAGGGGTAAACCACAGCGGACGATCGGCCATCCATAGCCAAATTACACAAGACCCTGCGTCATGCGGCTCTCAGAATCAATACTGCTAATCAGCCGCCCCCCAATTGTTCAACCACTGGAGACATTGATGAAAAAACGTTCACTGATCGGAGCCTGTGCTGTACTCGCTGCAGCCGTGATGGTGCCGCAGAGTGCCATTGCACAGGCATCCGGCAAGCCCATCAAGATTGCACTGATCGCCAGCAAAACCGGACCGAGCGAGCAATATGCGCGTGATACCGAACGCGGTTTGCGCATTGGACTCGAGCAACTGACGAATGGCACGATGACCGTGATCGGACGCAAGATTGAACTGATCGTCAAAGACGACCAGTTCAAACCCGATCTTTCCAAGGCCATGATCACCGAGGCATTTGGTGATGACAACGCCGACATTGCCATTGGCACCTCCTGGTCTGGCGGGGCATTGGCCATGGCACCTGTCGCGGCCGAGTACAAAAAGATTTTGATGGTGGAGCCGGCGATTGCCGACTCCTTGACGGGCAGTGCATGGAACCGATACCTGTTCCGCGCCAGTCGCAATTCCTTCCAGGACGCGCTGGCCTCGGCGGCAGGGCTCAAGGACGGCGACAGCGTGGCTTTTTTTGCGGCCGATTATGTGTACGGCAGAGATGGTGTGGGTGCTTTCAAGGATGCCATCGGCTCGGTGAAGCGCAAGATCAACTATGTCCACGAAGAATTCGTTCCACTGGCCACCACCGACTTCACGGCATCCATGCAGCGGATTCTTGACAAGATGAAGGGTGCGACGGGCAAGAAGTACATTGTCGTCATCTGGGGTGCGCCGAATCCTTTGCGCAAACTTTCTGAACTGTTGCCCAAAGGTCAGGACATCGAGTTTGTCTCCATTGGTGGTGCCAATCACGAGAACATCAAGCCTTGGGCCGGACTGCCGGTGAGTGGTGGCATGTACTACTTCTACACGTTCCCCAAAAACCCCATGAACGATGCGTTTGTGGCTGAAAGCATCAAACGCTACAAGACACCACCAGACCTGTTTTCTGCCGGCGGCTTTGTCACTGCGGCGGCCATCATCAACGGTTTGAAGAAGGCGGGTTCTACAGACACCGAGAAGTTGATTGCAGCCATGGAAAGCATGGAATTCGATACGCCCAAGGGGAAGATGACTTTCCGCAAAGAAGATCACCAGGCCATGCAGTCCCAGTATGTCTTCCGTACCAAGAAGGCGCCGGGCGCGAGCGAATGGGATGTGGTCGACCTCGTGCGTGAGGTGCCTGCTGCTGAGATGCCTGTGCCGATCAAGGTCAAACCTCAATAATTTGGAGCAGCACGATGTCAGTCACACTCATGTCGCATGAATTGTCCGTCCGTTTTGGCGGCCACGTCGCTGTCAATGCGGTATCGGCCCAATTTCATGCTGGCGAATTGACCGCCATCGTTGGGCCCAATGGGGCAGGCAAGACAACTTATTTCAATTTGTTGTCGGGTCAGCTCAAGGCCAGTTCCGGTCGTGTGTTCTTGCACGGCCGGGACATTTCCAGAACCAGTGTCCCTGTGCGTGCGGACATGGGCATTGGCCGCGCCTTCCAGCTGACAAACTTGTTTCCGCGCTTGACCGTACTTGAGAACGTCCGACTCGCGGTGCAAAGCAGGGAGAACGCCGGCTTCAACATCTTTGAGCGCTGGCGTTCACGTGCAGACCTCGTCGACCAGGCGCACCATTACCTGGACATGGTGGGGCTGTCTTCGCGTGCGCAAGACATCACATCCAGTCTGCCGCACGGCGACAAGCGCAAGCTGGAAGTGGCTTTGCTCACGGCTTTGGAGCCCAAAGTGATGATGTTCGATGAACCCACTGCGGGCATGAGCGTCGATGAGGTGCCTGTCATTCTCGAGATGATTCACCGGCTTAAAAGTGAAGGCAACCGAACGATTTTGCTGGTCGAACACAAACTCGATGTCATCCGGTCGCTGGCCGATCGCATCATCGTGTTGAACAACGGCTCAATGGTGGCGGACGGTACGCCGACCGAGGTGATGTCATCGGATGTGGTTCGGGAGGCTTATATGGGTGTCAAGTCCACACAAGAAGGAGCTGTGCATGTCTAAAGTCGATCTTCTTCGGCTCGAAGGTGTGCATACGCACATCGGCGAATACCACATCCTCCAGGGCGTTGACTTTGCGGTGCCCGATGAGGGTGTCACGGTGCTGCTCGGGCGCAATGGGGTGGGTAAAACCACCACCTTGCGGACGCTGATGGGGCTCTGGCACGCCAGCGCTGGCAAAGTGAGCTTTGACGGTGAAGACATCACGCAACTGGATACATCAGAAATCAGTCGCCGTGGTATTGCCTACGTCCCCGAGGACATGGGTATTTTTGCGCAACTCACCGTACAGGAAAATGTGCGCCTGGCCGCACTGTCCGGGCGGTTTGACGAGGCGCGTCTGCAGTGGATTTTTTCGCTGTTTCCTGCTCTGGAACGGTTTTGGTTGCGCCCTGGCGGCACCTTGTCGGGTGGACAAAAGCAAATGCTGGCGATTGCCCGGGCCATCATTGAACCCCGCAAGCTGTTGCTGATTGACGAACCCACCAAGGGGCTTGCGCCCGCCATGGTGCAGAACCTGGCGGAGGCACTTCGCGCACTGAAACAAGCGCGCACGGCCATTTTGCTGGTTGAACAGAATTTCCATTTTGTCCGCTCACTGGGGGACCATGTGGCGGTCATGGACGATGGCAAGGTGGTTCACACCGGCTCCATGGCCGAGTTGGCCAGCAATGAAGAAATTCAAAACCGATTGCTTGGTTTGGGAACGGCGACGACATGATCACTAGCACTTCCGTGGCGCAAGAAGCGCCCCAGTCCAAAGTTTCAACGGCCGAGGGTGCTGCCACAGCGCCGCTGGCGGCACTGCATGCGCCACGAGGCAATTGGTGGCCCCCTTTTCTGGTGGCTACATTGGCCATCTTCGCACTGCCTCTGGTGGGCGCATTCCCCACCTGGGTGACCTTGACCTTGGCCGGTTTGGCGATGGGCATGATGTTGTTCATCATGGCCAGCGGTCTCTCGCTGGTGTTTGGCTTGATGGACGTGATGAACCTGGGGCATGCGGCGTTCGTGGCCGTCGGTGCCTATGTCGCCTCTTCTGTCGCCGGTGCTTTGGGTGGTTTGCTGTATTCAGGTACCAGCAGTGGGGCCCTGTTGGGCATGGTGATTGTGGCCATCGCCGCCATGCTGTCGACCGCGGTGCTCGGCTTGGTGTTCGAGCGCTTGTTCATCCGTCCGGTCTATGGCGATCACCTCAAGCAAATCCTGATCACCATTGGCGCGATGATCATCGTTGAGCAATTGGTTTTGTCGTTTTGGGGAACACAGCAAATGACGCTGGTGTTGCCCGAGGTTGTCCGAGGAACCTTCACCCTGGGCGACATCGCTGTGGAGCGCTTCCGTGTGGTTGCCGTTGTGTTGGGTCTGGTTTTGTACCTCGGCCTTTTGTTGCTGTTCGGCCGCACACGGATTGGCCTTCTGATTCGTGCCGGCGTGGAAAACCGCGAGATGGTGCAGGCATTGGGTTACCGGATTCAGCGTGTCTTTGTCGGGGTGTTTGTGGCGGGTGCGGCACTGGCCGGTCTGGGGGGTGCCATGTGGGGGTTTTATCGTGAGCAATTCACGGCCGCCGTGGGGGCGGATTTGCTGGTGCAGATGCTCATCATCGTCGTGATCGGTGGGTTGGGCTCCGTGCGTGGGTGCTTTGTGGGGGCTCTGCTTTTGGCTTTGGTGCAAACCTATGTGAACTATCTGCTGCCGGATCTCGCCCTCGTTTCGAACGTGGCGGTGATGGTGGCGGTGCTGTTGTGGCGTCCTCGTGGACTCTACGCAGCAGGTACTTGAACAACAAGGAGCTGGACATGCTCAAGAATTTGGCGTCTCATTTTTTTTCCGATGACCTGCCCCGCAGTAAATGGCTTTCGCTGTTGCTGTTCGCGGTACTTTTGTATGTGGTCACGGCCCCCTTTGTGTTCAGTGGCGCTCGTTCACTGAACGTTGCGGTGACCATTTGTGTTTTTCTGGTGCTGGTGGGCAGCTTCGATCTTCTGCTCGGTTATTCAGGCATGGTCAGTTTTGCACATGCCATGTTTTATGGCATCGGGGCCTACGGCGTGGCGATTGCACTTCACCTTATGGGCCCTGGCTGGGGGGCCATTCTGGTGGGTGTGGCCGCTGCCGCTGCGACCTCTGCACTTTTGTCGATCCTGATGGCATTGGTTTCGTTGCGTGTGAAGGCCATTTTTTACACCATGACCACACTCGCTGTGGCCTCCGCTTTCGGGGCCTTGGTGCTGCGCTTGAACGAGCTGACCGGTGGGGATGACGGGCGCAGTTTCAAAGTGCCCGAGGTGCTGACGCCGGGTTTCCGTCCGTTCGAGGAGCCCTTTTGGGGCCTCACTTTCACCGGAAAGACGCTCACGTATTACCTGATTCTGGTCCTTGCATTGGCTTTGTTTTTCTTGATGCTGCGCATCGTCAACTCGCGTTTTGGTCGGGTGCTTGAAGCGTTGCGGGAAAACGAATTCAGGGCGGAGGCCCTGGGGTACCGCACCCTGGCTTACAGAATGGCGATCAACACGATTGCGGCACTCATCGCGACGGCGGCGGGTGTTCTGATGTCGCTGTGGTTGCGTTATGTCGGCCCCCAGACCACGGTCGGGTTCAACGTGATGCTGAACATCTTGCTGATGTCGGTGATCGGTGGGTTGGGCACTGTGTACGGTGCCATATTGGGTGTCGTGCTGTTTGTCGTGGCTGAAAACTATTTGCAGCTGCTGTTGCTAAAAGTCAGTGCTGCCGCTTCGGGCTTTCCCGTCATTTCGCACCTTCTGGAGCCAGACCGTTGGCTTTTGTGGTTTGGCTTGCTGTTCGTGCTGGTGGTTTATTTCTTTCCAACGGGCCTGGTCGGTCGACTCCGTGAAATTGCCACCAATGGAAAAATTAGTTCTCCATCTTGATTGAGTAGATTTTTCCTATTGCCAAGAAAGAGTCGCGTGCTGAAACCGCACTTCTGAAAAAAACGAATGCGCAATACCGCTCAGAAATCGCTCAACCAGCCTTTTGGGCGAGGGACAGTCAAAGTCTCAACCCAGGGGGCATACAAACAGTGGCAGATGAAACAAGAGCGCAAATCGCCACACTACACAACGGACTGGTACTCAATTCCCATGGTTTGAACCGTCTATAAAACATCAAAGAAAGTTTTTGCGCCTACGGTGCACCAATCTTTGCGCCTATGGCGGTGGGCAAAAAAAAATCAAGCACCGCTAAGTGCTTGATTTTTAAAGTGGTGCCCGGGGCCGGACTCGAACCGGCACGCCTTGCGGCGGGGGATTTTGAGTCCCCTGAGTCTACCAATTTCACCACCCGGGCAGGTATTCGTGAAGACCGAGATTATTGCACATTTTTGCAGCGAATAGCCGCGCCATTAGCAAAAAATCAGAACTTCATGCCCATACTCAGCGTGGCGCCTTGGGTCTAAGACCGTCCAGCCACGTTGGCAAGCGTAGTCCACGACTTGTTCTAAGCCTGTAGACCCTGCCTGCCATTGTGTTTTTCAGGGTGCTCAAGCCACGGTGCTTCAACGGTGTTTTGACCCAAAAATCCAAGCTTGCAGCCAGGTTTTCGGTCGCCCTTTTTGCACTGCGAAATTAAGCTGTGGTTTTGGAACCGGCAACTTGAAGCAGATCGATTTTTTACAGCTGGCAGCACAGCTGCAAAGCAGCGGGCAAGCCGCTGCTGTCATACCCCCAACGCTCAATCGCCTGAGCATCACAGCCAGAAAGGAAACCACGCACTCGATACGTGATGGAGAAGTGGTCTTGTATCTGCGCCCCGACAGTGCCGTTTGGCAAGTGCGCTACAAGCTGTTTGATCGCAAGTGGCACTGCGTCTCTACTCGCCAGCGCCGACTGGATTGGGCAAAGCGAGTGGCTGGGGAAATGTATGACCGAGCCAGATTCCGGGAAGAAGAGGGCTTGCCGCAAAAGACCAAGCGCTTTGATGCCATTGCACGCGAGTGCATCAAAGTATTGGAAATGGAGATTGAGCGTGGCATCCGACGCGAGACCAACAAGGACTACATACGCACGATCAACAAATACCTCGTGCCCTTCTTTGGCAAGTTGATGCTGTCAAACATCACTGTGGAGAAAGTTAGGGCTTACGAACAATGGCGCAATGAGCAAATGGGGCGTGTGCCCATTTCCAGCACGTTGGCCACGCACGCCTCGGCCTACAGCAGAGTCCTAGATTTTGCGATTGAGCAGGGCTGGCTGAGTGACAAGGTCGCTATTCCGCGTTTGAACCGAAAGGGCAAGAAAGGTTCAGCACGTCCCGGCTTTAGCAAGGAGGAACTGGCAAAGCTGATGGCATTTTTGCCCGAATGGAGCAGGGGTGGGGAACGCAAGAACCACCGGGAAATGCGACTTCTGCTGCGTGACTATGTGGAAGTCTTGCTGGGCACGGGTTGCCGCTCAGGTCGTGAAAGTATGGCGATGCAATGGCGGCACTTGGAGTGGCACGTGGACAGCAAGACCGGGCAGCGTTATTTGCGTATCTGGGTTTCGGGCAAAACAGGTGGACGCTGGCTGATTGCCAAGCATTGGGCGGTTGATGTGTTCACAAGACTGGCAGTGCGGCAAGGAGTTGGTGAAAACTTGGATCAGGCGATTGAAGCCAAGAGCGAAGCTTGGGTGTTTGCAACCAGTAATGGCGTCAGACCCAACAGCTTGCACACATCGTTTGAGCTGTTGCTGGCCGATGCTGATATGCGTGTGGACCCCACAACAGGCAAGAACCGTAGCTTGTATTCACTGCGGCACAGCTACGCCACGATGAGCTTGATGGATGGGCAGATGGATATGCACACATTGGCCAAGCAGATGGGTACATCGATTGGAATGTTGGAGCAGCACTACTCCAAGATGACGGCCACGATGGCGGCAGACAGGTTGGCTTGATCGCTTTACGTGTGTTTTGACGTCAAAATAGCGATGCTGAACCAATGTAATTTAGTTGAAGTTAATGAAAAAAAATCTCTTTGCAGCTTTGCTTCTTGGCGTAATAGCTAGTGCCCATTCGGGACCAAGTGACTATCAATGCCTTGTTCACAATGTTTCCGATGTTGATTCGAAAGGGCTAATGAAAACTGGAGAGCCCAACTTGCAACTATTGTTTTTGGTGCGACGTAAAACAGGAGAAATCATTGGTGCTCCGTTTCACAACCAGACATCTACGGGTGTAACGACTGTGCAGGTTCTTGATTACGGAAGCAATGAACAAGCGTTTAAAGTGGTTTCGGTCTACAAGGATGCCTACACATCTGTTGACTATCTGCAAATTGATGAGTTTGTGGATTCTTCTGAGAAACCATTTCTGGGTATCACTCGTTCAAGGATCTTCAGCGGCACTTGTAGGTGATCTGTCCTGGACGATAGCCGTAGGCTGTTGCATAAAACTTTAAGACCCTGCTCCCTTTTTTACTGCCCGACCGCACTTGCTATCGAACCACTGCAATGACATGGCTACAGTTAATCGGCGCTGAGGAGTATCTTTAACGACCACCGTTCCCGATGTATCCGCCGATGGCCGCACCACCTAAGGTGCCAAGTGCACTTCCACCAGTAAGCACTGCACCAGCAATGCCACCAACAGCTGCACCCGTTGCGGCATTCTGTTGACGATGTGACATCCCTGCACAACCAGTAAGGCCGATTGAAGTAACAATAGCGATCAAGAGGGTCAGTCGCTGGATTTTGCTCGTGTTCATTTGGTGTTCCTATTGATGACAGGCACGGACTGTATCAATGAAGACTGGATCGAGCTGTTACAAATCGTGATGACAGCACTAGCTAGCGCTGTGGATCAGCATTGAGCATCACTCCAAAAGTGATGCTGGTAACAGGAGCTTGTTTGGCTTGTCGTTTTAAACGACAGCGCAAGTGTCGATTGGCGTGACGCTTGGGGTCCTTGCTTAAGAAAGGACTACAGGGGGGAGCTCTCATTTTGAGAGTTAGCAAGCCCTACAAGCTGCGATCTGGATTGTCAGCACCCAAAGCCAGCGAAGTGCATTGATCTCGCGCTGTAGGGCTAATTTGAGTGCCGCACGCCAGCTGTCGTTTTAAACGTCAGCTTAAACGTAAATTTAATTGACGCTAAACGCAGCTGATCCTTTCTTGAGGAAAGCATAACCTGTGCAGTGCGATGGTGGAAGCCGGATAGTTCTCAAGCAGAGCACATGCACTCGACAGCTTGCATTGCAAATTTGAGGGGGATGTGATGGGAAGATTATTGATTATTTTGAACAATCCAAGTAATCAATGTTCTGAGTTCATTATCATTAATCATGCTATTTGGTGGCATTGGCACTGCCCCCCATTGCCCAGAACTACCTCGACGAACCCTTTGCATTAATTGATCTACTGCAGATGCACCACGATAGCGAATGCTCAAATCACGAATTGATGGACCAATTACTTTCTGATCAAGACCGTGACAAGCAAGACAGTTATTTCTTCTTGCAATATTTAATGCTTCATTCTTGTCCACTGTAACTTGCTCTGCAGTTTGCGGTGTAGATATTGGGAAATTAATATTTTGCTCGCGAGGAGTTGACGGCAACAATTTAGAACTAAGCAATCCTTGAATATCTCTAAACATTTTCTCTGTTTCTGCTTTGCACATCATGGCACGCCGTGCTGGCAATTTGAATAGATCAACCATACCTTGAAAATCTAAAGAATTTGTCCCATATCCCCAGCACACCAAATTGGCCAATCGCTGCTGATCTAATGAGTGCTCATCGCCGTATACTGAACTTTTACCGTTCAGTTGTGCCCATTTATCATCAATAAACTTATCTAATTTTCCAATAGCTGTATCATGAAAGAACATAGTTGCTTGCTTAAGAACATTTGCTCCGCCAAAGTTTAAAAGCATAAAGGCAGCAAATTTATCTGCAGCATCCTCTTCCTTGCCAAGTACTGGCAACTTGTATATGTCTATCATGCCGTGACCAACCTCATGCAACAACACGAATTTTAATTCGGACAAATAGATCGCATGCAACTGTTCATCTTGTAATTGAGATTTAAATATTTTCTTCAGCTTTGCATGATTGAATGGCATTAATTCATGACACAGTGTGATAGACCGTGATCGCGAATCGTAAAATGCATTTGGCGTCCCACAAGACTTTGCACTGATTTCAATTCGTTCATCAATTGATAGAAATTTATTGAGTGCATTGGTAAATTTTTCTAAAAACTGCACATTTTTTAGATCAAGTGCATATTGATCTTCCAATTGCGTTCGCGTTGGACCGTATGTATATATGAATTCGGATTTTGCAGAAAAAGATAGTGCCAAAAGGCAAAATATTTGGAATGTTTTTCGAATCATGAAAGCTTAACGTTTGAGAAGCCAATTAGATGACTTGTTTGAACTATTCGAAGCATGTTGTAACACTTGAAGGTTGGCAATAGATGAAACTACCAACTCAGCATCAAGCCCTAATGCTGCTGCACGCTAGATGTCGTTTTAAACGACGCTCAGCGCAGCTGCTCCTTTCTTTAAGAAAGCAAGCCCTACAAGCTGTGACGACTTGGCGTGGATAGCCTCAAGCCCGGACTATTCGTCAGAGGGGCTGCAGGGCTGATTTGAAGTGTGGGCGATGGCTGGATTTGGGGCCGCAGTGTATGGCGCACGCAACACGCTGAAGCTGCAGTCGCTATGACTGTCTGATTAGGGCAGCGCTGTATTTGGCCAAGACAAGTTCTTCGTATTCCCGCAGCTTGTCGGTGAGCCTTTGTGTGGCAACGATAAGACGAAAGCGGCGATCCTCAGTCTGGCCAACAACCTCGCACCAACCCCCATCTATGAACTGGTCAAGCACATAGCGGATGCCGCGCTCGCTGTATTTGAGTGAGTTGAACAGTTGCTTGAGGGTCAATGGCTGCTCATCGTGGGCACTGTGACCGATCAGCATGAAGAGGTCAAAAGCAATGCGGCTTTGACTGAGCGGCAGATGTGCATCTTCCCAATTGCGAATGCTGATGACGCAATGTGGGAAGTGAAATGCATTAATTAAATCGGTACCGCTGCTCATCTGCTACTACTGGGTAGCAGCAGCTTATTTTCTGAGCACGAAAATTCCTACCAATATTGCCTGCAATTTTTGCAGTCAATATAGGTTGAATAATAATTTATGTGATGTTAAATTAAAAAAGATTAAATGAAAGGTGAGATATGGCAAAAGCAGCAATGGCAGGATTTAACAAAACCATTAAAAAATGCCCTAAATGTGGCGCAGAAGGCCCCAAAGAACTTGTAAGTGGCCCAAAAAGAACAAATTGGATTTATTTTACGCTTCTTATACTATTTACAGGGGGCATTGGGTTGATTTTTACATCATTATGGAGAAAAGTAGTATTAGAGGCATTTTGCCCCTCATGTCACACAAGCTTTAAAATTAATTCAATTTAATATTTAATTGTGTGCCAATACGTATGAGTGATGAAAAAGTCCTTTGGACTGATCATGCGGGGATGGAAGATTTCAAAGTGAATCCCATGCATTGGTTTTATTCATTTGCAACACTTGGACTTTATTTTTTATGTATTTATATAGACAGAAAGTTTGTTAGATACACGCTAACAACCGAGCGCATAATTAAAGATTGGGGTGTTTTCACAAGGAGCAGGGATGAGGTTGAGCTGTATAGAATTAAAGATGTAATATTTCGAGCAACTATTTTTCAAAGATTTGTCGGAACAGGTGATATCGAGGTGATAAGTTCTGATGTAACGGGAAAATTATTAATTGAAAATTTAACGAACGCTTTCAGTAAGCGAGAGCAAATTAGAGCAATTTCTAGAAAACTACGGACTGAAAATGGAGTTAGATCCATTTTGCATGAGTGAATTTATAGACGAAAATTATTTTAATACTCCCCAGTCAGCATCAACACCCAATGCTGACCATCCCAGCAGGCATACAAGATCTGTTGGGGTGCCGGGAAGTCGGTGTAAGGGATGGCCTGCTTGCGGTGCACTCGACCATTCCCATCTTCAAGTGTCATCACGGCAGCTGAACCGTTGACCGCAAGCCTGACCAGCACAAACCAATCTGACGTGCCCAGCTGCACAAGATGACTCACAGCAGCATCAATCAGCCAATAGCAGCCCGCGCTGTCGGCCAGGTATTTCACGCCATCCGTGATCAAGAACTTGGGCGCGATGCGGTAGTAGCGTTCGGTACCCGTAAATTGGGCCAGTGCAGCAGGAGCAGTGCAAGAAAACAGTGACCAAGAGCGTCAAGACCAAGGCTAAAGAGCAGACCATCGCAAACGCTATGCCGCTTGTCGAAGAAATGATTGCAGGGGATGCTGGAGCACGGATCGGACAAGTGAGTGTGGCGCGCGAAATGGTGGCCGATTCTTGCGACGAAGAAATGACCTTCCTGATTGGTAAAGCCAACAAGAGCGGCGAGATCGACATTGTGAGTGTGGTGCCCGGCTATTCCAAAGGTGCCGCGAACTGGGCTAAGAAGCAGCTTGCGCTCTACCTCGCAGTCAATCAGGTTGCTGCTGAAAAGAAGGCCAAGAGTGTTCGCAAAGATGACAGCATCACTAAGGCTGTGAAGGTCGCAAAGAAAAGCAGCTCGGCTACTGAAACAGTCGGCGAGCTGCTGGCGCAATAACCCAAGTCATCAACCAAGTCAGGCTTGCGCTGCAACGCAGGCTTGACCTTTTCAAGAGGAATTTTAAATGCATTCAGAGCACAAATACCGTCCGCACTCGATTGGCGATTTCGTCTTTCCGAGCGAGGAAGTTGAGCGCAAAGTTCGTCGCTACACAACTGGTATGGGTTGTTGAAGTGCAAGATTTTGAGAGAATATTTATTCTTATCTCAACTGTTGCATTTCATAAATTCTTGAGTGCTACCGAAAATTAAATTGAGAAAATAATGGAAAATATTGAAAAATTCCAAGAGCATATTTGTGAATATTTTGACAAGCAACTTGCTAAATTCTATTCATTCGATGTTTGGAAAAAAACTGTTCATCTGCTGCTTGCAATGCCCAAAAATCCTGAGGCTCATAAAATTTATGACAGATATGGTGAGGCATTCAAATTGACTTCAGTGATTGTTGATGTTCAAGCATCAAGTGATAAATGGGACCCCTGCTTGAATTTGAACTACATTTGGACTGTGCTGCATACAAAGATCCCGATCAGAATAATGGTCGTCAAAGGTTCTGTGTCGTTTGTACAAGTGTTGTCAACGATGGAGGTGTTGAACCATTTCGGAGAGACATTTGATTTCGTGAAGGAGTTTGGAAAAGTCGAGTTGATTGGTGTGCTTAAAACTCAAGCCAACTCCACAGCCTGACGCTTCATATCGTCATTGACGTCAATGTAGCGTTGGGTTGTGGCAATGCTGCGGTGTCCAGCAAGTGATGCCAACAGCCGCACACTGACACCCCGGTTTGCCAGTGTGGTGATGAATGTGCGTCTGCCCGAATGGCTTGATGCACCTTCAATACCCGCACGCTTGTAGAGATAGTGGAAGTGCTGTGTCAGCGTGTTGGCCGAAAACCCTTTGCGTGGCGTGTGCTGCGTGCAAAACAGTGCTTGATCGGCGGTGTGCCAAGTCTTGCTGGCCACATAGGTCTGCAGTTCGGCCTGCAAGCGTGCATTGATATAGACAGTGCGTGCGTGTGCGTGTTTGACCCGTGCTGCAGCCAAGTAGATTTCCGCTTTCACTGTGCCATCTGCGTTGCGCACATCGGCAATGGTTAGGCCAGCAACTTCCCCAACCCTAAATCCAGCCCACACAGTCAGCAGTAGTGCCACGCGATTTCGCAGTGCGTTGGGCTTGCTGTCGATGTAGGACAACACTCGTTCAAGTTCTGCGGGTGTTAGGGTTTTGGCTTGTGGCATTTCGTAGCTCCTATGAATTTGCGTGCTTTTAGTGTGTGATCTTTGGCCAGGTTTGGGCAACCGGAAATGGCTGCGCAATCAGCTCCCTGCATTTCTCATAAAGATCAACAGGTTATGTGTGACCGCAAAGGGTTTTACTATTCCCTTTGGTCCTGTATTTATGCGGGTTCGTGTGGCTTGTGTGCCACGAAACGAACACGAATGCACAGCAAGCCCTACAAGCTGCGATCAGGCCACTCAGCTACCCAGAACGCAATCAAGTTCAGGTCGTGCGCTGTAGGGCTGATTTGAGGTGTGAGCTTTGCTGTGTGCAGCCCATACCTTCATAGCTGCACTCAAAAATCAGAGCTGCAATTTTCGTGTGATGTGGAGATCTCTGGCCTAGGTGATTGCAGCACGCGCCATCTCATCCAGCTGTGTATGAGCGAACTTGGCGTTCGCTTGTGTTTCGCTTTCAGCTCACACACATTGCTTCGCCTTTTGTATTGATAGAAGAAAGCCGAACGGAACGCAGTGATGTGAGGTGTATCAGGTTGATTTAGATTGAACGATCGCACGACGGCTATAGCACGAGAGATGAGTCTTGGTGCCATAGCCGCCGTATCGCATAGTTTTTGATTTGAGTATCACTTCACTACACGCCTGTAACAGAGTTCATCGGAAGACAGATGTATTGAAACTTCCAGTTGCAGCACGCAACTACTCTGCGGCTCACCTATTGATCACACGCTGTTACAGCAACGTGTGTAGGGCAGGGTCATTAGCCGTCATATTCCCCCCTGCGTTTGTGCCATTTGATAGACGAGCGACTTACTCGTGGTCTTGCCTTGAGGTTTTATTTTCTTAATTTTTTTATTGTTCTTCGGATTGCCTTTTGAGACTTCGCGGACCTGCGTTGAATTTGCTTCGCAATATTCAAAACCTTGAAGCACTGACCTTGCGTAATCTTTTCACGTGTCTTGAGCGATCGTGTTACCCATCATTGCCACATTGTTGAAACAGGCAATCAAAGTTGGCGATTCAGGAGCTCTAGCGCTAAGACTAAGGGGGCTAAGAGCAGTCGCACAAAGTCGATGAAAGGAGTTGAAGAAGCAACGATATCCCTAGACTTATCCACAAACGAGTAAAGAAATATCAATAACCAAGTGGCTCAATATTTGACGTGAACCGTGGTTCAGTTTGACTGATGAATCAACA